>Ga0316208_1000051_pt1 | contig 183088 bp, 163 predicted proteins | sample 3monopyrite_MG_FD_204944 | JGI IMG/M metagenome (GOLD analysis project Ga0316208, IMG submission 204944) | Microbial mat bacterial communities from mineral coupon in-situ incubated in ocean water Damariscotta River, Maine, United States -... | ecosystem: Environmental > Aquatic > Marine >... | reverse complement strand
CGAATATACGACTGGCCTCAGTAGGAGCCCCGCCGTCTCGAACGTAGCCAACAACCCGTTCGCGTAAATCTAATGAATAAGTCATCCCTAACTATAACATGTGTAAATGTTAATTGGAAATACTATACCACCAGATCCTGAGGCCAAGTGTCAGGGCTTTCCTCAATATGCAGATAGGCGCTTAGCTGAAACTGCGCATTCATTTCTTTGAATCTTTTACCGTCCTGAAAAATGGCAAGTAGGCGCGCACCGTCAGTATACATGCCCAAAACCTGATTGGGATACAGGCTGTACAGGCCCAGCAGCAGTGAAACGAAAGCGGTGAAGCCAAAGAAAATTATTGGCCAGCCTTGTATGGTGGCCAGGGCCAGGGCACAGAATAGCGCAAGCACAAAAGAAGCGATTGGGCCGCCTGCAACATAATAAGCAAGTGATCTCTTTAGGTTTGCAGACTGAGCTGGAAGGCAGATCGTAACGCCGCCTTGAATGCCTTTTAGCAGTTTAAGCTTTGGCCATTTTTTGTCTGGGGAAAACACCCAGTTGAAAGGGCCTACCATCAGCATAATGGGTTTCATCCCTGATTTTATACCAAAAAAAAGATGGCCTATCTCGTGTATAAGCACAGCGAAAAATAGCCCCGGAATGACAGAGAGAAAAAAAATACCGATTCCAACTGGTTCGCTAACATTGATGTCTGTAACTGGGCCTGCCCCATATTTTGCCGCCATCACGCCAATACCAACACCGAAAAGGGCAGCCAGAGTTAGCTCACCAATTTTCTTCAAATATTTCATATATATATCCAATATTCCCATAAACTTTGACCCCGTTAAGGAAGTGGACAGTATCTAAAAAGATTTTCAGCTAAGGCATGGTGATTTTCATTAACACGGTTGGCTGCAAATAAGTGCCCTCTTTCAGGTGGCCGCCGGGGCCGAACTTGGGCCACTGGCTTCCCGCGACGAAATAATATCCTGCGTCTGTTGCTACGCCGAGTGTTGGTTCGTCAAATGTCGGCAGTGCTTGTGCCAGCGTGTTCACAGCGGCGACAGATGCGCCGTCTGCATTCAGTTTTATGCTAAGCACCTTATGTGGGTTTGAGCCGTTTTGGATCGCAATCAACTGATCGTCATGTGCAGAGAGGCCATCGATGCCGATAAGACTGATGCCTTCAGTACGCCCGATTATCGCGGCTGTACTGGTTTGGCGATCAAGCAGCCAAAGCCCGCGTCCATAATCAGCGAGATATAGCTTTCCATTTAGTTCAGCGAGGCCTTGCGGGCTTATGGCATCCGGAAGATCAAAGGCTTTTACCAGCTTGTCAGCCGCAATATTATACACCGCTTTGTTTGTCGCGTCGCTTACGAAAATCGTATGGTCGCCAGTAATCAGCAGGTCGGCGATTTGGTGTTTGTCGGTTGGGCCGTCAAGCACCCATTTGTCGAGCAGTGCGCCTGAAATGGTGTCAAACACGGCGACACCTGTGGTGCCCTCACCGGCTGCGAGGCCGGGTGTCTGATCAACACGGGCAAACGTTGCATATAGGCGCTGGCTGGCGGTATCATAGGCTATGCCAAAGAAGCTGCCCATTGCATGGTCTTTTGCTAAAGCAAGGGGGACGGCATTGTCTCCTTTAACGCGGTAAATCCCGCCTGAGACTACGCTTGAGATAAAAAGGCGGCCATCAGGCGCCACTGCGATGCCTTCAACCAGGTGGATATCGGTTGTAAGGCGCGCAATAACATCGGCGTTGCCCAGCGGTTCAGCGTTTTTGTCAAATTGAAATTTGATCGCAGCCCATGAGCCAGGTGATAACTTTTCCGCCAGCTTGTCTTGGATGGCACCGCCAGGTGTTTGGCCCGTTGCAGCAAAGGCCAGAGCCGCTTCTTCTGCGCGTGCCAGATTTCCGGTTTCTGCTGCCAGATAAGCGACATAACCAAGAAGAAGCGTATTGCCGGGTCGCTCCTTGAGTGCGGCCTCCATCTTTGTGAGTGCTGTCGCATGCTCACCGGAGCGGAAAGCGGCAAAGCCTTCACCGCGTATTTTCTGGCTTGCTTCGAATTGGGCAGTGGTTTCAAAGATAAGGTCGCTGGCCGCAGCAAATTCTGCGGAGAACGAGAGGGCGAGCATTAAGAAAAACCGACGGTTCATAGTCTTGCATGCTAGGCAAACAGAGAGCGAATGCAATGTCATTTTTCAGGGTGCTGTCCAGCGAAGCTAACAACACCCCGAATAATGTTAGCGCGAGCGGCGGCTTAATGTTCGGTTGCCGCCATCCGAATTGGTGTTTTTGTTAGCCGTCGGCTTTCGGAATGCTTTTGTTTGCATTGCTTTCGCCTTGCGGGCTGCCACGGAAGGCCGCTTTTTGGCACCGGCTTTGGATTTGCGTTTGTTGGCGCTTGGGTCAACACGCTTTCCCATTTTCTTGCTGGCTGCTTTTGTGGTCGATGCCGCCGGCTTAGACCAGGCCTGACCGCTTGTTGTTTTTTCTGTGCGGCCTTCGCTACCGTTGCTTTTGCCAGTGCCCGCGCGATTTGGGCGATCGGATTTCATGCCTTGGGCAATCGGATCATAACTATTTGTGGCATCGTCCCCAGACTTGGCGCGTTTTTTGGCGCGTTTCTCCCAAGGTTTGTTGCCACCTGAGGTTTTTCTGTCTACACGCCCGCCCGCAGGCCGTGCACCACCACCTGTAGGTCGTTTGCCGACAGGCTTGTTGAGGTTCAGTTTATAGGGATGGTTATCGTCTACATTGATCTTCATTTTGATAAGGGCTTCAATATCCTTCAGGAGCCGAAGATCGTTCTTGCCGCAGAGCGTTATGGCGCGGCCGTGGGCGCTCCCGCGTGCCGTACGGCCAATGCGGTGTACATAATTTTCTGCTTCAACGGGTACATCCATATTGAACACATGGCTGATGTCATTTACATCAATGCCGCGTGCGGCCACATCGGTTGCCACCAGAATATCGAAGCGCCCGGCTTTGAAATTATTGATGGTTCGCTGACGCACAATCTGTTTTTTATCACCGTGGATAGCATCGGTTTTGAAGCCAACTGCCTCCAGATAATCACACATCTGATCAGCGTCGCGGCGCGTACGCACAAAAACCAGGGATTTTGTCGGCTGTTCAGCTTCGATCAGATCGAGTAGCAGGTCGTTTTTCTTATGGCCCGGCACAAACATAATTTTGTGCTCAAGGTTGTCGGTGATGGTGGCTTGGCGCGCAACTTCAACCCGAATGGCCTCTTGCAGCAGTGTTTTTGCAAGCTCGCTTACCTTCGCGTTCATAGTGGCGGAAAACATAACCGATTGGTGCCCAGTCGGCAGCTTTTTGGCAATATCGCGTACTTCGTCGACAAAACCCATATCGAGCATGCGATCAGCTTCATCAAGCACAAAATATTCGGCTTCATCCAGATAGATGTTGCCCTGCTTCATATGGTCTTTGAGACGCCCTGGCGTTGCAACAAGGATATCAACCCCACGGCGCAGGATATGGATTTGGGTTTTGTAGGGCGCGCCGCCGTATACGGTGCAGCAGCGGGCAGGCGTGCCGATCGACAGTTCTTTAATCTTGTCGGTGATCTGAATTGCAAGTTCACGTGTTGGTGCCAGGATAAGCGCGCGCGGCATGCCGGGCTTGGGGCGCTCAGCGTGGCCTGCGAGTCGCTCCAGCATTGGAATGACAAAGGCTGCGGTCTTGCCGCCGCCGGTTTGTGCGACGCCAATCAGGTCGTCGCCGTTCATCAGTGAGGGGATGGCCGCCGCCTGGATTTCAGTTGGTGCAGTAAAGCCAAGGTGGTCAAGCGCACGCAAAATAGGCGCACCAACGCCTAGCGCATCAAAGCTAGTCATATCAAATGTCTCTTCGGTTAAGGGCTACACGGCGGTTTGCACCGGCTGCAGCAACTACTAAATACAGTCAGCGGGAACGCTTTTTCCTTAACCGGCAGGGGCATGGGTGCGCATGGGCACCGAACTGCGAGTGTGCGTGACATCACGCGGAAACCTCGTTCATCCGGCCAAAATTCAGCAGGCCGGAAGCTTGTCGCCGCGCGCTAAATGCCTGCTCTTGGCGGCTTTGTCAAGTTTGGTGAAATATTGTTGCGCTGAATTGGTTGCTATTTGCGGCTCGTGGTGCCGTCGTACAGCGCCAATGATGCAGCGCCGACAATAGGGCCGTGGCCGTACATTTTTTGCAACAGGACCGCCACATGGTCGGCACCATCCGCGCGGGCCTTTTTGGCGTTTAGCACATAGTTTTTTGCTTTGCCGTTCCAGTCTTCGATCACTTCACTGTCAAGTACCACGTTGGTGTAATGCAACTTGCGGCCCTGATTTTCACCGTCCCCGATTTGGACAGATGCGTCGGCAACGTACCAAACATAGCGTACAGCAATCATTTTCATGTCGGGATTGTCCGCGAGCGACACGGTAATCATATCGCCGTCCTGTGAGATGGTGGGTGTCAGGTGTGGGCGTTCGATTGCGCGGGCCTTATCGACGCTTGCCCGCACTTCATCAGCCACCGAGCCCACGCTTTGCACGCGGCCATCGATCACCATTTGCGGCGTGAACACACCGCCACGGCCAAAGCGCTTGTTGTAAGCCGCTTGGCGCATGCTGTTATAGGGGTCGGCGAAGGTATCTTCCCAACCAAGCCGATCCCAATAATCAACGGCCCAGGACAATGTGAGCACGCCAGGCCGGTCGCGCATGGTTTTTAGAATCGCATCGGCGGGCGGACAGCTAGAGCAGCCCTGGCTCGTAAACAGCTCGATAACCGTTAGGCGTATGTGATCTTCAGCACGCACCTCTGTTGGTGCTGCTATAAGGGCATAAAGGGCCAGTAATGTCGCGGTAATGAGTTTTTTCATATCTAGAGAATAGGTAGCTTTTTTGTCACTAACCAATCACCTGTGTGTGAGCTTTTGTTCTGCTCTGCCTAAATTGGTCTTTTGTCTGTATCCTAAGTACTGATTGTTATAAGCCTTTGCACTAAAACTGCAAAACCAATGATATACAGTGTTTTTATGATCAGATACCAGTCCATGGTTGGACCATAGTGCGCCGAGTTGATTGCACAAGGAGTTATCTTGTCGCAGGCAACAAAAAAGGGCGGCCCCAAATTGTTTTCTGAGCCACCCTTTCGTGATTGTTTGGTCGCTTGGCTTAGGAAGCCAGGCGGCGCAGCACATAATGGAGGATGCCGCCATTCCTGTAATAATCGACTTCGTTTTCAGTATCGATTCGGCAAAGAACAGTGATCTCTTTGGTGGAACCATCTGCGAAGGTTACTTTTACATTTACGTCCTGGCGCGGTGTGATTGTACCAGCAACACCAGTAATATCGAAGATTTCAGTACCCGTGAGGCCAAGGCTCTCGCGGCTGTCGCCTTCTTTGAACTGCAACGGCAGTACACCCATGCCCACGAGGTTAGAGCGGTGGATGCGCTCAAAGCTTTCAACCAGTACGGCTTTTACACCGAGGAGGATCGTGCCTTTCGCGGCCCAGTCACGGCTTGAGCCCGTTCCGTATTCTTTGCCGCCTATAACAACAAGCGGCGTAACCGCTTCCTGATATTTCATGGAAGCATCATAGATGCTCATCACTTCGCCCGATGGCTGGTGCGTTGTCCAGCCGCCCTCGGTGCCTGGTGCCATTAGGTTTCTGAGGCGAACGTTCGCAAACGTGCCGCGCATCATCACCTCGTGATTGCCGCGGCGGGAACCATAGCTGTTGAAATCAGCCTTCGCGACGCCTTTTGATTGCAGATATTCGCCTGCCGGGCTGTCTGCCTTAATGGCTCCTGCAGGTGAGATATGGTCAGTGGTAATGCTGTTACCGAGGAGCGCAAGCGGGCGTGCGCCAGTGATGTCAGCCGTGTCAGCAACATCAGAACCCATGCCATGGAAGTAAGGCGGGTGTTGGATGTAAGTGCTTTTATCGTTCCATTGGTAGGTTTTACCTTCAGAAACCGGAACTGCCTGCCATTCAGGCGTACCGTCAAAGACGTTTGCGTAACGCTCGATGAACATCTCGCGGCTCAGGCTATGGGCGATTGCGTCGTGGATTTCCTGATTGCTTGGCCATACGTCCTTTAGGAACACATTGTTGCCGTCTTTGTCTTGGCCGAGCGCCTCGGTGGTGATGTCGATTTTCATCGAACCAGCGATGGCGTAAGCAACAACAAGTGGCGGTGACGCAAGGTAAGAAGCCTTGAGGTCCTGGCTCACGCGGCCTTCAAAGTTACGGTTGCCTGAGAGCACGCTCGCGCACACAAGGCCGTTGTCGTTGATTGTTTTGGAAATTGGTGCCGCGAGCGGGCCAGAATTGCCGATACAAGTGGTACAGCCGTAGCCCACAAGATTGAAGCCAAGCGCATCAAGGTGCTCGGTAAGGCCTGCGCGGTCAAGGTAATCGGTTACAACCTGCGAACCCGGCGCAAGCGACGTTTTCACCCAGGGCTGGGTCTTAAGGCCAAGTTCGTTAGCTTTTTTGGCAACAAGACCAGCAGCCACGAGAACGCCCGGGTTTGATGTGTTGGTGCAGCTTGTGATCGCTGCGATACCGATGTCGCCGTGCGTGAGCGTATAATCAGCGCCTTCAACAGCATACTCGGCTTCATCCTCTTGTTTACCAGCGCCAGTCAGGACTTCATTGATGAAAGCGTTTTTGGCGTTATCCAGGTCAACACGATCCTGCGGGCGGGTTGGGCCAGCAAGTGCGGCCTTAACGGTTGAAATGTCGAGTTCGAGCGTTTCGGTGTAAACAGGTTCTGGTGAATCGGTGCCGCGCCACATGCCTTGCTCTTTGGCGTAGGCTTCAACGAGCGCAACTGTATCTTCATCCCGACCTGTGAAGGTTAGATAATCAAGCGTTTGCTGCGAGATTGGGAAAAAGCCACACGTCGCGCCGTATTCAGGACCCATGTTGGCGATAGTTGCCTGATCCGCGAGAGTAAGTTCGTCGAGACCGTTGCCGTAGAATTCAACAAACTTGCCCACAACGCCCAGTTCACGCAGTATTTCCACAACACGCAACACAAGGTCTGTTGCTGTGATGCCTTCGTTGAGTTTGCCAGTGAGTTTGAAGCCAACAACTTCTGGGATCAGCATGGAAACCGGCTGGCCGAGCATGGCTGCTTCGGCTTCGATGCCGCCTACACCCCAACCAAGAACCGCGAGGCCGTTGATCATGGTGGTGTGGCTGTCGGTGCCCACGCAAGTATCAGGCAGTGCCACGGTGCGGCCACCCACTTCTTCAGTCCAAACAGTGTCAGCGATATATTCGAGGTTCACCTGGTGGCAGATGCCGGTTCCGGGAGGGACAGCGTTGAAATTGTTGAGGGAACTTTGGCCCCATTTGAGGAACTCATAGCGTTCAGCGTTGCGCTCCATTTCAAGGTCAACATTTTGCTTGAAGGCCTGCGCTGTACCGAACTTGTCGACCATTACAGAGTGATCGATTACAAGGTCACACTGTGCGAGCGGATTGATCAGTTCAGGATCACCGCCCATTTCAACCATTGCGTCGCGCATTGCAGCCAGGTCAACAACCGCCGGAACGCCGGTGAAATCCTGCATCAGAACGCGTGCAGGGCGGTATGCGATCTCATGGGAAATTTTTTGTTCTTTCTGCCAGTCCGCCAGTGCCTGGATATCTTCGGTTGTTACAGAAATGCCATCCTCGTGCCGCAGCAGGTTTTCGAGCAGTACTTTAAGCGTGTAAGGGAGGCGTGAAACATCGCCGATTGTGCCTTCGGCAGCCTTCAGGCTGTAATAGTCATACTCTTTTTCGCTGACGGTAAGTGTGCGGCAGGTTTTGAGTGTGTCTTGTCCAACGGTTGTCATGAGATCAAGGTACTCCGTATCAAAGGGTTTAAAGTATGTTGCTATTGCACCCGTGAAGGCGTGAAAATTGGCCGAAAACTGATGTTATCCAGCCTGAACTATCTTGCAAGCAAGAGTTTGTTGAAATAGTATGCGCGCCGGCCTGCTTATTCATTGCTTGCCAGACTCTTCAGCGGTCCGGGTTGCAAGCTTCATCTAACTCTATTTCGTCAGGACAGTCATGAGTTTGTACACAGAATATTTAAATGAGATTGAAACCCGAAAGAACCAGGGTTTGAATCCAAAACCCATTGAAGATGGCGCACTTGTTGGTGAGATCATTTCCCAGATTAAAGATCAGGGCAATGAGCACAGAAAAGCCTCCCTTGAGTTTTTCATTTATAATACCTTACCGGGCACCACGAGCGCTGCTGGTGAGAAAGCTAAGTTCCTGAAAGAGATTATTCTTGGAAACGCTGTTGTTGAGGAAATCTCAGCGGACTTTGCCTTTGAGCTTTTGTCTCACATGAAGGGTGGCCCATCTGTTGAGGTGCTTCTTGATCTCGCGCTGGGTGGTGACGTGACGGTAACCGCAAAAGCAGCGAACGTCTTGAAGACACAGGTCTTTCTCTATGAGGCGGATACAGGCCGACTTGCAGCAGCGTATGCGGACGGCAATGCCGTCGCCAAAGGCCTGTTGGAAAGTTACGCAAAAGCGGAGTTCTTTACGAAGCTCCCTGATATCGAAGAAGAAATAAAGATCGTGACGTACATTACCGCTGAAGGTGATGTCTCTACGGACCTTCTATCCCCAGGCAATCAGGCGCATTCCAGATCAGACCGCGAGCTGCACGGCAAATGCATGATCTCTGAAGTAGCGCAGGCTGAAATCCAAGAGCTGCAGAAGCAGCACCCTGATGCACGTGTAATGCTGGTAGCAGAAAAGGGCACAATGGGTGTTGGGTCTTCCAGGATGTCTGGTGTGAATAATGTGGCACTCTGGACAGGTAAAAAAGCGAGCGCTTATGTGCCGTTTGTGAATATTGCCCCAATTGTTGGCGGTACGAACGGTATTTCGCCGATTTTCCTGACAACTGTTGGTGTAACGGGCGGCATTGGCCTTGACCTCAAGAACTGGGTCAAAAAGCTCGATGCTGACGGCCAGCCAGTTCTGGATAAGAACGGTGATCCGGTGCTGGAGCAAGCTTACTCCATAGACAATGGCACTGTTCTAACCATTAATACCAAAACGCAGAAGCTATATGATGATACCGGCAAAGAGCTTGTTGATATTTCTTCAGCCCTGACGCCGCAAAAGGTTGAGTTCATCAAGGCCGGTGGTTCTTACGCGATTGTGTTTGGTAAAAAGCTTCAAAACTTTGCGGCTGCAACGCTGGGCGCTGCCATGCCTACTGTTTATGCGGCTTCCAAGGAAATTTCTCACGAAGACCAGGGCCTGACGGCTGTTGAGAAAATTTTCAATAAAAACGCTGTTGGTGTGGCCGAAGATACCGTTTTACATGCGGGCTCAGATGCTCGTGTGAAAGTAAACATTGTTGGTTCGCAGGATACGACAGGCTTGATGACGTCCCAGGAACTGGAAGCAATGGCGGCAACAGTTATTTCGCCGACAGTAGACGGCGCGTACCAATCAGGCTGTCACACAGCGTCTGTTTGGGATGTTAAGGCGCAGAACAATATCCCGAAGCTAATGAGCTTTATGAACAAGTTTGGCCTTATCACAGCGCGTGACCCTAAGGGCGAATACCACGCCATGACGGACGTGATTCATAAAGTTCTCAACGACATTACCGTTGATGACTGGGCTATCATTATTGGCGGCGATAGCCACACACGCATGTCAAAAGGCGTGGCTTTTGGTGCTGACTCTGGAACAGTAGCACTTGCGCTGGCGACAGGTGAAGCAACCATGCCGATCCCTGAATCTGTAAAAGTGACCTTCAAGGGAAGCCTCAAGGATCATATGGATTTCCGCGATGTGGTGCATGCAACGCAGGCTCAAATGCTGAAAAAATTTGGCGATAATGTCTTCCAGGGCCGCGTAATTGAAGTACACATCGGCACTCTGTTGGCTGACCAAGCCTTTACCTTCACTGACTGGACGGCAGAAATGAAGGCAAAAGCTTCAATCTGTATTTCAGAAGATGATACGCTGATCCAGTCTCTTGAGATCGCCAAAAGCCGTATTCAGATCATGATCGATAAAGGCATGGAAAACGGCGCTAAAACCCTCCATGGTTTGATCGATATTGCTGACAAGCGTATTGCTGAAATCAAGTCTGGTGAAAATCTGGCACTTTCCCCAGATGATAATGCTAAATATTTCGCTGAGGTTGTGGTGGATCTGGACGATATCGCTGAACCAATGATCGCTGACCCGGATGTGAACAATGCGGATGTTTCCAAGCGCTACACTCACGACACCATTCGCCCTGTTTCATATTACGGCGGTGATAAGAAAGTGGACTTGGGCTTTGTTGGCTCTTGCATGGTTCACAAAGGCGATATGAAAATCATCGCTCAAATGCTCAAGAACCTGGAAAAGCAAGGCGAGGTTAAGTTTAACGCGCCGCTCGTGGTTGCGCCGCCAACCTACAATATCGTTGACGAGCTGAAAGAAGAAGGTGACTGGGCTGTTCTGCAGAAATATGCGGGTTTTGAGTTTGACGATAATGCGCCTAAAAATGCAGCCCGTACTGAATATGAAAACATCCTGTACCTTGAGCGTCCTGGTTGTAACCTCTGCATGGGTAACCAGGAAAAAGCCGCAAAAGGGGACACTGTTCTCGCGACATCTACGCGTCTTTTCCAGGGTAGGGTTGTTGAAGATTCTAAAGAAAAGAAGGGTGAATCCTTGCTGGCTTCAACGCCAGTGGTGGTGCTTTCTACGATCCTTGGCCGGACGCCTAGCATTGATGAGTATACGGCAGCGGTGGACGGCATTAACCTCACCAAGTTTGCGCCGCCGCTTGGCAAGCCCGCCAGGCACCATCACTAAGTTTATCGTGTGAAAAGCTGTGGCACCCTTTGGCTGCCGCGGAAGACATAAAATAAAGCAGCGTACCTTGTGTATGCTGCTTTATTTTTGAACGTTTCTGCAACAATGCAGTCAAAAGTGGGTAACACCTAAAGCCGCAAAGTGGCCCAAATTGCAATAATCTAACCCTATTTATTTCATGTCTTTGCCTTATTTCGCCGCGAAAGTAGCCATGTCGAAACAAGGAAAAGACCAATGGCAGAATTTACGACAGCAGAATTTTTTACCACTCTTATGCTTGTGGGCATTGCCGTGATCGGCTTTTTGCACTCTCGTGCACAGGTTTCTCGTCGCCGTTTTTAGGTATGCCTCAGGGGTTTTCTGCGCGAAATGCGTGACGTGTAAAATTGTGAATTGCTTGGCTCAAGCGCTACGTTGGTGCGCTTGTCTTAATTGCCAGCGCGTGAATGCGTTCTTTGAGCTCTTCTTTGAGAGCACTCATTACCAGCCGTTGCTGTGCTACCCGGTTTTTGCCGCGAAATATTTCAGACTGCACGATCACGGTGAAATGGCTTTCGCCCGAGCCGTCATGGCCCGCGTGACCCCGGTGGCTTTCGCTGTCGTTGATAATCTCAAGATGCGTGGGCGCTAGCGCCTCAGTTAGCCTTTTTTCGATCAGTTTTGTGACTTCGCCCATAATCGCCTTACTTTCTACAGTGTCCATATTCAAAAAAACTAACGGTGTTATGCGAAACTAATTGTTTCTCTCTGCGCCGCATCTGATAAAGGATGGTGTCCCATCCTACAATTGGGATCAAGACTGTTTAGCCCCGCGGCATCGATTTCCCTGAATTTCAGTGCCGCACCAGTAAATGAGGTAGCCTCATGACCGCAGTTGCGGCCGAAAAATTGCCGAGTTTGAACCTGCCGGAAAAAACCGTTTCTGTGCGGGAAGTGTTTGGTATCGACGTTGACATGCAGGTGCCCGCTTTTGCGGAGCGCACCGAGCATGTGCCGGACATGGACGAAGCCTATGTGTTTGATCGTGATACTACGCTCGCGATTTTAGCTGGCTTTAGCCATAACCGCCGCGTGATGATTCAAGGTTATCACGGCACAGGTAAATCCACACATATCGAGCAGGTTGCGGCGCGCCTCAACTGGCCCACGATCAGGGTCAACCTCGACAGCCATATCAGCCGTATCGATCTGGTGGGTAAGGATGCAATTGTACTCCGGGACGGCAAGCAGGTCACCGAATTTCAGGAAGGCATTCTGCCGTGGGCGCTGCAGAACCCAACGGCAATTGTATTTGACGAATATGATGCTGGCCGCCCGGATGTGATGTTTGTGATCCAGCGCATTCTTGAGGTTGAGGGCAAGCTAACGCTTCTGGACCAGAACCGTGTGATACGGCCACATCCGGCTTTTCGTATCTTCGCGACAGCCAACACGGTTGGTCTAGGCGATACAACAGGTCTTTACCATGGTACGCAGCAGATCAATCAGGGCCAGATGGATCGCTGGAATATCGTTGCTACGCTGAATTACTTGCCGCATGCGACCGAGACCGAGATCATGCTCGCAAAAGAGCCTGGCTACGATAATGAAGAAGGCCGCAAGACCATTGAAAATATGGTGCGTGTTGCCGACCTGACACGCACGGGCTTTATGGCGGGCGATATATCGACTGTGATGAGCCCCCGTACGGTGCTTACCTGGGCACAGAACGCCCAAATTTTCGGGGATGTCGGTTTTGGTTTCCAGGTTAGTTTCCTCAATAAGTGCGATGAGGCCGAACGCGCGATTGTAGCCGAATATTATCAGCGTTCATTCGGGAAAGACCTGAAGGAAAGCGGTTCCAACCTGCTGGTTGGTTAATAAACAGAGTGAAGGTCGCGCCGTGGCAGATGGCAGTCAGAAAAATCGGGAAACCTTCGAGCAGGCCGTAGGCTGTGCCACTCGGGCAATTTCGGGTGACGAGAAGTTAGAGGTTCGTTTCACAGCGGACGTACCCGGGCTTGTTGAGCGTGAGGCACGCGTGCCCCACCTGCCGCACAAGGTTACGCTGAAGGATATCTCGGAAATACGCGGTCAGGCAGACGCTTACGCTTTAAAGCACAAGCATCATGATACCCGCCTGCACCAGAAACTAGCACCTGGCGGCGCGCTCTCTCGCCAAATTTTCGATGCGGTTGAAATGGCACGCTTTGAGGCGATCGGTGCCCGCGAACTGCCGGGCACCAAAGCCAACCTGGCTGTGCTGGAAAGTCGCCGCGCCTTGGAGACAGGACTGCAACGCCCAAGTGACGATGAGCACGGCCGCCTTGCTGACGTGATGCGCCTGATGGTGCGTGAACGCCTTACAGGGGAAGCTGCACCGCCAGAAGCAACCCTTGCTGTTGAAGGCCAGCGCAAGTGGCTCGAAGAAAGTGTTGGGCATCTGCTTGATACGCTTGAAGGCAAAATCGAGGATCAACGCGGGCTCTCGGTAGTCAGCCGCAGCATCATTGCTGAACTGATCGGCGACGGTGACGGTGATCAGATCGACCCTGAGAATGAAAGCGATGAAGCCGAAGAGGGCGACGGCGACGCGCCGAATGAGCCTAACCAGGAAGAAGGTGATGGCGAATCCGGCGATGCAGACGGTGCTGAATCAAGCGACGAAAGTGAAGGCGAAACCGCGGACGATGAAGCTTCATCTGAGGCGGCGCTTGATGAAGTCGACGACACAGAAGCCGAAGCAGGCGAGGGCAAGCATGAAGGTGCTGTGCCGTGGCGGCCGAACCGGCCATTGGACCAATTGCCGGATACGCTTTTTTACCAAGTGTTTGCTGAAGAATTTGATGAGATCATCAAAGCCGAGGAGCTCTGCGATGTGGAAGAATTGGAGCGACTTCGTAAATATCTGGATCAGCAGATGGCGCATCTGTCGGGCGCGGTGTCCAAGCTTGCAAACCGCTTGCAACGGCGTCTTCTGGCGCAGCAACGGCGGCATTGGAACTTTGACCTGGAGGAAGGTGTTTTGGACGCCGGACGCTTATCGCGCGTGGTGACAGACCCCCTGAGGCCGCTGTCCTACAAGCTCGAATCAGAGACCGAGTTCAAGGATACGGTGGTGACGCTCTTGTTGGATAATTCGGGGTCCATGCGTGGGCGGCCAATCTCCATCGCTGCTATTTCAGCCGATATTCTGGCGCGCACGCTTGAGCGTTGCGGCGTTAAGGTTGAAATCCTCGGTTTTACGACCAAAGCCTGGAAGGGCGGGCAAAGTCGTGAGAAATGGCTGCAGGCGGGCAGGCCGCAAAAGCCGGGGCGGCTGAATGATCTTAGGCATATTGTGTATAAAACTGCTGATAGTCCGTGGCGTCGGGCACGTAGAAATCTGGGGCTGATGATGCGCGAAGGGCTCCTCAAAGAAAATATCGACGGCGAAGCGTTATTGTGGGCACACAATCGGTTGATCTCCCGGCCCGAAGAGCGCCGCATTCTGATGGTAATTTCCGATGGTGCGCCAGTTGATGACAGCACATTATCGGTGAATTCAGGTACATATTTGGAAAATCATCTACGCCAAGTCATAAAATGGATAGAATCGCGCTCTCCCGTCGAGTTAATTGCGATTGGTATTGGTCACGATGTGACACGCTATTACCAGCGCGCCGTCACCATTTTGGACGCCGAGCAGTTGGGCGGTGCCATGACAGAGCAGCTTGCAGAGCTTTTCTCCGAGATTGTGCCCAAGCCTCGCCGGATAGGCTGAATACGGTAATGGCCGGGGCACCTGCCCTGGCGCGAAAAGAAAATAAGGACTATCGCAGCCATGCGTAACAAACTGATTGTACTTTTAATCCTGGGTGTTACAGCCCTTGCTGGCGTTTCGAGCTATATTGGCCGTGGCTGGGCGGTAAAAGCGCTTGAGGCTGGGCCATTTGCTGCGGTGATTAAGGCAGAAGCACTACCACTACACGGCGATGATCCGGCGCTTAAACAGGTGGGGGCTTTGTCTTATGTGGCGGGCTGGGCACTAACCTCAGAGAGCGATCATTTTGGCGGATTTTCTGGCATGGTTTTGGGTGCGGATGGCAAGTCTATTGTTGCTATCAATGATAAAGGTGACTGGCTTGAGGCACGCTTGGACCTCACAGCGAAAAATCCGCTGTCTGGTGGCCTTCTTTATCCTGTGCAAGACAGTTCGGGCATGCTTGACAAGGCCAACTTTGATGCGGAAAGCCTGATCCGCTCAGAGGGGGGGTATTTGGTAAGTTTTGAACAAAATCACCGTATTCAAAAAGTGACAACTGTTGGCGGTGTGGGCAAGCCTACTCTGTATAACCAGCACGCGGACCTGAGTGTACTTTCGAGCAATAGCGGTGTTGAAGCGATGGCGCGCTTACCGGGCGGTGCCCTTCTTTTGTTCGGCGAACGCGGCCTGGACCAGCAGAATACTCTACCTGTCTGGGTTGCCCGTAAGGACGGCGCAGAAATGCGCAGGTTTGAACCTCCCCAAAATTACTCCCCAACTGACGCGGCGACCCTGCCAAACGGTGATGTGCTGCTGTTGATGCGGCATTATTCACAATTGGACGGTGTTTCTGCCAAATTGATGCACTTGTCTGCCAGCGAAATTGCGGGTGAGGGGGTGCTAAGAGGCAAGGAGATCGCGCATCTGGCAGACCCGCTTGTTGTTGATAATATGGAAGCACTGGATATTCAGGTGCAAGATGATGGCAGTATTCGGCTGTTTGTCTTGTCGGATGATAATTTCAGCCCGCTGCAGCGCACGCTTTTGCTGGTATTTGACTGGAAGCCCTGAAACCTTGCTGGTTGGGACTTTGTTTGCTCCAGTTAGACCATGAGCACAAGGCCTTCTTCATAGAAAAAATCACATAAAAGAAAAACGCCGCAACCCGTAGGCGCGGCGCTTTCTGAAATCTCGTGAAAGGCGTGGGGCTTAAGCAGCCGTAGCAGCTTTCTTGTTTTTGATTTCTTTCTTCAGCTTCAGGGCAGCAGCAGACAGGTCGCCGTCGCGCGCTTTCAGAAGGAAGTTGTCGAGGCCGTCGTTATGCTCAACAGAGCGCAGCGCGTGTGTGCTAATGCGCAGGCTTACAGAGCGGCCAAGAGTATCAGAAATCAATGTTGCTTTTGTTAGGTTAGGCAGAAAGCGACGACGGGTTTTATTGTGTGCGTGAGACACATTGTTACCAGTCATTACACGCTTGCCGGTTAGTTCACATACGCGAGCCATGATCTTTATCCTTGTTTTTCTCTGGAGAGTGTTCTCCAGGAATCTTTATGATCGGTTCAAATAAATCCGCCCTTTTGGGCTGGATGCGAGGCTGAGTACGCGATTCGGGCAGGTAGGTCAAGGAATATCGGCAGTTTAAGCAACACTGCCTTGGAATCATTCATTGATACCGTCAAAGGCCCACGGCAACCACCAGATATCCCGGACGGGGATAAATCATAGGGCAAGCTAAAGCCGGGAAAACAAACCTGGCTCCAGCATGATATTGAAGCCCTGGCCGGGTTCCATTGTTGAAAAGCCGGTGCTTGTGACCGAGGCTGGTATCAGCGGGCAGCATATTTGCGGGCGAGCAGTTACACCCGCCGATGATTTTCGCTGTCCCCGTGTTACACCCGCCGAGCGTTCAGCATTTTGCCAGAAGTTCAGGCTCTGTAGTCGTGTGGATGGCACCGTCCATCCCGCCGCCGCCCATAAGGCTGTTGTTCGCGGCATTCACAAGCTCGCCCACTGGCTGGTAATGCCGCCGGTCACACAGATACTGGATACCACGGTTTAAAGCTTTGGTCGGTTCAGGGCACTGAAGCGCAGGCTTTCTTCAAGAAGCCGTCCCACCGCCAAAAGCTGGTCCTCCCGGAACATATTGCCCCAAAGCGTAATGCTGTGGGGCAAATTCTTGGCAACGGTCTGTGGTTTTTCGGCTGGTGCTTCGCCCGTCAAAGGCACATTGCCGCGCTCTTCCAGGCCAACAGGCAGCGTAAGGCTCGGGGAGCCGGTATAGTTTGTGACAATCAGCATATTGCCTGCAAAGTTGGGGCAAAGAATTACATCCACTTGTTCGTAAATATCCGCCATCGCTTCCATCACCTTGCGGCGAAAACGGTCCACCTGCAGTGCCTCGACGGCCGAGAGGAAGTGCGCCCCCCGAAAGGTGTTGGGCCAGGCGCGGTCTTCCTGCCAGCGCATAAGGTCGTCCCGGTTCGAGAGCGTGAGTTCCTCGAACGCTGCTGCCGCCTCCACTTCAAGCGTGGTGAACAGTGCGCCGTAAGGCATGTCAGGCAGTTTGATTTCGGTGGGTTTGAAACCCATCTCGCGTACTTTTTCAAGAACACGCTTGTCACTTGGAGCAGCTTCCTCAAACCAGGCAGGGTCATACCCCACTTTGATATCCTCGGCGATGGCGGCCACGCCGTCATACTCAAACCCGTGATCAAGCGAACTTGGATCAGCCACATGGGCACCGTTTAATACACCCAGGACTAGCGCCGTGTCCTCAACCGAGCGGCAGATCGGCCCGATTTTATCCAAGGTCCAGCAAAGCGCCATCGCGCCAGAGCGTGGCACCCGCCCGAAGGTTGGCCGTAGGCCCACCGCACCGCAGCGCGCAGAGGGTGAAACAATTGAGCCCAAAGTCTCTGTGCCGATCGCAAAACTGCAAAGCCCCGCAGCGGTCGCCGCCGCTGATCCCGCGCTTGAGCCAGAAGCACCTTCTTCAATATTCCACGGGTTCTTCGTGAGTCCACCGAACCAGAGGTCGCCGTATGCCAGCGCACCAAGCGTGGTTTTTCCGACCAAAATCGCCCCTGCCTCCCGGAGGCGCTTGACGATTTCGGCGTCCTCCGTTGGCACTCTACTTTTGTAAGGTTCCGCGCCCCAGGTGGTGGGGATGCCGGCGGTATCGGCCAGATCCTTCATGCCGTAAGGGATGCCGTGCAAAGGCCCTTTGTCGTGTCCTGCACGAAACGCATCGTCGGCGCGGCGGGCTTCTGCGCGCGCCTGTTCCTCAAGCACGGTCACAAAACACTCAAGCTGCGGCGCAATACGGCGGATGCGCTGCATGTAGATATCCATCAATCTAACGCAACTAATTTGACCCGAGCGCAACCACTCGCCCTGTTGCCAGATTGGTGCAAAAGCAATGTCTTCGTCGCGTGGCAACGGCCCGGCACCCACTGCGGCGATTTTCACATAATTTTTCTGGGGTTTGTACCTGCGGCCAGGCAAGCGCGGATCAAACACCGAAGCGGGGGCGTCCGAGTTAATAAGCGGCGCTTTGGCGCGGCGTTCACGGATGCGGTCCAACTTTTCCTCAAGCCCGTTATAGATGGCTGCACGCTCTGTTTCTGTATAGGAAAGTCCGGTGATCTTCTCGGCGACATCCAATTGCCCTGGTGCGCCAATAGGCGGATTGGGTGCCTTATCGTCCTGCGCCAAAGCTGCACTCGTTACCGCCAGACCGCCAAACACGGCACCGCCTTTGAGGAACCCGCGCCGGTCGAACGTTTTTTGCTTGCTGGCTTTTCCGTTAGACGTTTTTCCGTTCAGGCCACTACCACTTTGATCTTTCACCATGATGAACCTCCCCGTTCAGCTTCTATCATACATGAAACTAAGCATAAAAGAATCAAGCTTTGGTGAGGGCTCAAGTGTGAACAATATCGTAGCTAAATATGCCCATTTTGATCCGGAACGATCGATAACGTGGATATAACGATTTGGCCAACGTATTTTCGAACAAGAAGGGGCCTCTAAGTGAAATATATTCTTTATATTTTTCATATCGTTACAAGTTAGTTTCAACAAATGTTGAAATATTGATTGACTTTTCAACGTTTGTTGAATTTAATATGGTGGAAATTGGGAAAATCACATATGTTCCTGGGGAGGAAGCAAGATGTTCATCAATAAATCACCCCTGATCGCTCTAATGACCACCAGCGCACTCGCTGGCATGCCCTCTGTGGCAGTACAGGCTCAGGACCAGACGCAAGAAGATGCCGACGTACTTCAACTGGAAGAGATTCAGGTAACGGCGCGTCGTCGTTCGGAATCGCTGCAAGATGTGCCAATCGCGGTGACAGCCTTTTCCGCTGATGCTCTTGCCATGCGCGGTGCGGCAGATATCACAGAAATTGCCCAGATTGCGCCAAGTGTGACGCTTGAGCCATCCCGCGCGACCAACAGCACTCTAACAGCCTTTATTCGCGGGGTCGGCCAGCAAGACCCGCTCGCAGGTTTCGAGCAGGGCGTCGCGCTGTATATCGATGACGTTTATATCGCTCGTCCCCAGGGCGCACTTCTCGATATTTATGATATTGAGCGCATCGAAATCCTGCGCGGACCGCAAGGCACACTATACGGCCGAAACGCTGTTGGCGGTGCAATCAAATATGTAACAAAACGCCTTGCCGATGAACCCGAGGGTAATCTCAAGCTTTCATACGGCACCTACAATCAGATTGATGCTATCGGCAAATTCTCGACGCCGCTTAGCGAAAAGGTGCGTGTTGGCGCTACGGTTGCCTCACTCAACCGCGACGGTTACGGCGAAAACCTGACAACCGGCGAAGAGCATTATAATAAACAGATATTCGCTGCCCGTGCGAGTATTGAGATGATGCCTAGCGACACCGTATTCGTACGTGTTGCAGCCGACTATACTGACGACGACAGCAACGCGGTTGCGGGGTACCGGGTAAACCCGGCAGCCATTAGCGGCAACGCTGTTCTTGACAATGTTTACGATACCGAAGCGGGTGCCAGCCAGAATGCATCAACAGCGGGCATCAACGGTAATAACGAAGTTGAATCCAAAGGCATTTACGGCTCTATCGAGTGGCAAGCCAGCGATACCGTTACCTTAAAGTCTATCACTGCTTACCGTGAGGACTATACTGAATCAGTGATCGACTTTGACGCGCTGCCCGTGGATGATTTTGACGCACCTGTTATTTATGACAACAGCCAGTTCAGCCAGGAACTGCAGCTTCTTTACGAAAGCGACAAGCTAAACGGCGTGTTTGGCTTTTATTATCTTGATGCGTCTGCCGCCAACGATTTTGATGTGGTTCTTGGCCAGCTCGGGCGGATCGCATTCGGTGACGAGCTTGTGGCCTATACGGGTGGTTCGGTTGATACCAAAGCCTGGTCGGTATTCGCAGACGTAACCTACGACTTCAGTGAAAAACTGTCGCTCACTTTGGGTGGCCGTTACACTGAAGATAAGCGCATGGCAGATATCTTCCGCGCCACATATCTGGGTGATGGCTCGCCCTTCTTTGGCAATGATGATGCTATCTTTCTGGCGGCTTCAAGCGACTTTGAAGCCGAACGCACCTTTACCGACTTTTCACCGCGCATAGCGCTGAATTATGCAGCAAGCGACGATATTAACCTTTATGCGTCGTTTGGCAGCGGCTTCAAGGCGGGCAGCTTTGATCCACGAGGTGCCAATTTTGCCTCACCTGAGGTAGCGCTGGGATATGCGCCAGAGCAACTCGATAGTTATGAAGCAGGCCTCAAGTCAACCTGGCTGGACGGGCGTGCCCGCACCAACATCGCGGTATTTTACAGTCAATATAAAGATATGCAGATTCCGGGCTCTCTGCCAATTGACACGGACGGTGATGGCATTAATGACGGCTTTGTTGGCACTGTAACCAACGCCGGTAAAGCTGAAATCAAAGGGGTCGAGTTTGAGGGGGAATTTCTGCTCACAGAAAACCTGACCTTGCAAACGTCCTTGAATGTGCTCGACGCCGAGATCAAGGAATGGCTGTTGAACGGTGTGAATGTGGCCGACGAGCGCGAAGTACAGAATACGCCAGAGTTTATGTCTTATGTGGGGCTCACCTACTTTACGGATGTGTCCACAGGCACTGTCAGCGTCCATGCAAACTGGTCGCACAAGAGTTCGATCGTACAATTTGAAACGCCGATCCCGGATCTTGATCAGGAGGCTTACAGTATTGCGAATGCCAGTATTGTTTATACGTCTGACGAAAATAAATGGTCCTTTGGTGTGCATGCCAAGAACCTTTTTGATACGCGTTATAAAACGGCTGGTTATAACTTCCCGACGCTCGGCCTGGAAAATAACGTGACCACTTTCTACGGACCCCCGCTGACAGTAACAGCAACGTTTAAATATAACTTTTAACTTCCCTTGGTGAGGGGGCTGGCGCTAGTTTCCGCCCCCTCACTCTTCCGGAATTATCCGGTTAAAGTTAGCGTGCGAAAAGTTGCCCTGTAACATGAAAAGACCATAGGATTATCAAATGAGTGCGTTTGATACAAAAGCCCCCCTATTGCCTGAAATCCTCCGCCTGCACGGCAAATGGAAAGGCGACAAAACCGCCCTTAGATACCAGGGAGAAACCCTTAGTTGGCATGCACTCGACACGGCTACTAATCAGGTCGCAAACGCGTTGATCGCAAACGGCATAAAGGTTGGCGACATGGTCGGTGTGGTGATGTGCAACGGCCGCCAGATGGTGGAAGCAATTCTTGGCATTTTAAAGTCAGGGGCCGCCAGCGTACCGATTAACCTTTCGGTCACCGACGAAGCCATGCGGGCCATGATGCAGGATGCGGGTGTGAAAATCATTATCGCCACCAATGATCAGGCATCCCGGCTTGAAGCCTTTCTTGCAGACAACCCGGATGTCACGCTGATCGAAGCCGCAGGTGGTAACGATGCTTTCGAGGCTTTCAAGGCAGGCGCAGACGGTAACGCCCAACATGTAGACATTTCTGATGATAGTCCTTTGAATGTAATTTACTCATCGGGCACCACCGGCCTACCTAAAGGCATCCTTCACACCCACAAGGGGCGGCGCGACTGGGCCTATGATTTGGCGATCGCGCTCAGGTACGACAGCAGTGCCAAAACCCTGTTTAACCTGGGGCTTTATTCCAATATTAGCTGGGTTGGTTTCCTTTCGACCTTGCTTGCGGGCGGTACGCTTATTATCCAGGACAGCTTTGACACACGCCGTACCCTGGAAGCGATTGAGCGCGAAAAAATTACTAATTTCTCAATGGTGCCGATCCAGTACCAGCGCTTGATGGAAGACCTTAAGCAGCACACTTTTGACCTTACTAGTATCAAAGCGGTGATGAGCTGTGGTTCCCCGTTGCACGCCGATCTCAAAGAAACGCTTTTCAAGCGCTTTGGCCCGGTAATTATCGAACTGTTTGGCCTTACGGAAGGTGTGATCACCACGCTTGATCCCGAAGAAGCTGAAGGCCGCATGGCATCTGTTGGCAAGCCGCTTATCGGCACCGATATCAAAATTGTCGGCGACGATGACAAGGAAGTGCCCTCCGGCATGCCGGGGGAAATTGTTGCAAACGGTCGCATCCTGATGCCTGGATACCTGAACCGGGACGACGCTACGGCGGAGGCCACCTGGACCGACCCAGACGGCAACAACTGGTTGCGGACCGGCGACATTGGCCAGTTGGATGAAGCAGGCTACCTTTATATTGTTGACCGCAAGAAAGATATGATCCTTTCGGGCGGGCAGAATATTTATCCGCAGGATATCGAGGCGATTTTGATCACGCACAAGGCAATCAATGATGTGGCGGTTATCGGCGCAAAAAGCAGCAAGTGGGGCGAAACACCGCTTGCCGTTGTGGTGCCAGAACGCGGCGCATCGCTTGACCTGGCCGACATCACGGCTTGGGCGAACGGCAAACTCGGCAAGCAGCAACGTATTGCAGGTGTCGTCACAGTTGATACACTGCCGAGAAACGCCAACGGCAAAATCCTGAAACGGGACTTGCGTACACAATTTGGGGACATACGCTTTGACTGATTACAGTGACAATTATTTCACCAACCCGGACGGCCTGAAACAATATTACCGAGATTATAATACAGCAGGCGAAGATGCCCCTGTGGTGTTGTGCATGCCGGGGCTTACGCGTAACAGCAAAGATTATGAAGGCGCAGCCGCATATCTCGCTAAAACCTGTCGGGTGGTCTGCGTCGAACAGCGCGGCCGCGGCAACAGCGAATGGGACCCTGACCCAAGCCGCTACCGGCCTGATGTTTATGTAGCCGACATGATGGCGCTGCTGAAGCATTTGGACATCAGCCAAGTGATCGCGTTCGGCACGTCACTTGGCGGCCTGATGACCATAATGATCGCAGCGATGCACCCGGGCACACTCAAAGGCGCGATTATCAATGATATCGGCCCCGAGGTGGACCCAAAGGGTATAGCGCGCATAAAAAGTTATGTGGGCAAAGGCAGGCCGGCGAAAGACTGGGCGCAGGCGATCGGCGTGGTTAAGCTTGCGAATGCCAAGGTTTATCCCAAATTCAACGAAGAAGAATGGGGTTGGTTCACCCGGAAGTTATACGTCGAAAAAGACGGCAGGGTGATAGCCCAGTATGACCCGGCAATCAGCCAAAATTTCGAAGATACCGAGGACCAGTCTGCCCCTGATTTGTGGCCGATATTCGATATGATTAAATCAGTGCCAACCGTGGTTTTGAGAGGTGCTCTCTCGGATATCCTTGCCGCTGATACACTCGAAAAAATGGCGGCACGCCATCCTGACCTGGTGCCAGTAACTGTGCCCGATAAGGGCCATGTACCCTTAATGACCGAACCCGAATGCACCGCGGCCTACGACACGCTGTTGGAAAAGTGTCGGTAAGGCCCAAAAGGCACCAGTTTACGCAAAAAAAGCCGGGCAGATCGTCCGGCTTTTTTTGGTGGTGATCCCGGGTGGGTTAGAAAATCAAGAAACGCCCACACTTTGCCTATCTGAGAAAATATCAAAGAAGGTGTTCTGAAAAACTATTTTATACCCAGTGAATGCTTCCTTCTATCCTCAAAAACCCACTTAAGATGCAAACAGCAGTTTCTACTTTCTGTACAAAGTAGCCATTATGGAGTCTGAGCACTTTCAAGCACAAGGGAAGCATAGTCACTGTGATAGACCCCGTCTGCTTGGTCCGGTAGAGTGATAACCACTGCTAACAGCATTATAACGCCAGAAACCTTGCCATCGACCGTCAGTTCCCCGCTCTTCGTTGTCGTGATCTCGTAAACGTCTTTAGCCGACGTAGAAACCTTGACTTTGTGATGGGCAAGGGGTTTGCCGCCGCGCAAGAGTTGGAAAGTATTGGTGCCGCCGTCAACTGCAACAAATTCAAGCGCTTGTCCAGTGGGGGTCGATCTTGCCGAATTTCCAGCCACGCAGTTTTCGACACAAATAAAAGTTTTAGTATGCTTTGCATAACTTCTATGAAGGGGTGGTTCACCGGAAAGCGCGGCAAAGGCCTGACGAACTGGCTGGGTAGCACCAATCTCATCAAAATATTCCTCGGCTTTTTCAGGTGCAATGTCACCGAAGCGTGGCTTGCTGCTCATTGCAACTACACCAAAACCAGAATGTTCGGCCTTAAAGCCCAGCGTTAGAAAGGCTTTGCTTTCTGTCAGTGAGAATGTGTTAACGGATTCACCGCCCACGCGAACGAACGTCGAGGAAATACGATCTTGTTTTGGACCGTATGTGATGTCGGGGAAGCTCAGGGCGCTAGATAATTTAATATCAACGCTGTCGCCCATGCCCCAGTTGTGTTTAGCTGGAAGCAGGAAGGTGTCGTGCGCCAAAGACGGTGCTGTAACTGCGGTCAGCGAAAATATTAAACAAATGAGAATACCCGCAATGCGGTTATAGTTTTTAAGACTTTGATATATATACATTGCTGCCTTCCAAAAAAACAAAATAGTGTTCAACGATTATTTCAGTAGACAATAACGAGTGCCCACGGGCTTGTCATGTCTGTTTTCTATTGAGCGGAAGGCTGTAATATTCCGTTGGTTCTGAATCACCTAGCCTAACGACCTCAGCGCTGTTTCAAGTCAATGCCTGTGAGGCAGAATAGATTGATGGCTTAAATATTTCCCGTCAGCATTACCGAATATGCGGCGATTTTGGTGAGTGTTTTCGTGCCATCTGCGTTCCTTGCATCACTTCGAAGAACGCAAAAAATCTCTCATTCCAGGCAACCATTTTGTCTAACGTATGCTGACAGGGAACACACAAGATATAATTCCATTTTCGAAGGTCGCTAATTTAAGGAGACTTTACCGCATTACTAAAGCCGTCTTACTCTTTAGTTATTCGCGCCGCAATATTTCAGCCGGTCTTGTCGCCCTAATACGACCAAGGTGGAGCATTAACAGAATTGCTGCAAGTACAAGAGTGCTGATAGACGAAAATGCAAACGGTGTAATACTCAGATCAATCCTTGTCTCAAATCCTGAGAGCCAACTTTGCAAAAAATAGAAGGAGATTGGCCAAGAAAGGAGATTTGCAATAAGGATGGGTTTAATAAACCGGGATGCATAAGCCATTAATGTGTCAAGTGTAGTAGCACCATATAATCTGCGAATGGCCAATTCGCGGCGCTGACGATTGATAGTAAAGCTTAAAATCGCCACTAGGCCAACACATGACAAAAGCATCGCGATTGCAGCAAATGCGATGATCAAATTGGTATTCCGGTCCTCCTCCTCATAAAGAGATGTGAGTAGGTCCTGTAAAAATTCCACCTTAAGCGGATAGCTTGGAAAACTGGATAACCATGAGCCTTCAAGGTCATCAAGCGCCGCCTTTAGTTTGCTTTGTGTATATTTAACCGTGACAACATGCCCTGGCTCGTCAACTAACAAAAATAACTCCGGCCTGACGGTTTCTTTAAAGGAACGGAACCGAACATCAGGAACAACACCAACTATCAAATATGCGTCACCATTCAAAGAAGCGTGCGTTTGCCCTATTGCTTCCTGGGGGGAGGAATAGCCAAGGGTTTTTATTGCCGTTCTGTTAACTATAGATGGTTTAACAGAGCTGCCTCCAATTGATGTAGCTGCTAAGTCCGAGCCATACTTACTAGAAAAAGAGCGCCCTGCTATTATCGAAGCAGCGTATAGGCCCAAAAACCTCTCATCGACGGTGTGATACCCTATTATGACAGGCTTTTCTTGCCCAGGTATTTTGATAGCAAGATTATTTTCAGATTCATCACCTGGAACAGCAGAAGAGATCGTAACGCCCTCAATATTGTCCGATGACTTCAAGCCTTCCATAAACTGCTTGATATGGTTTCTCGTATCTTCATTCTTCGGAATCCTCGCTACGATGATACGATCAGCTTCATACCCTGTTTCTTGGGCTTTAATGAACCGTTGTTGCATAAACATAGTTGCTCCAACGGTAACCAAAATGGCAGTGATTGATATTTGCAAAATCACCATGAGGCCGCGAACAACATTCATTTTAAATGGCGTCGCACTCGCTGGATTAAAAATCGCTGCAGGCCTTAGTCGAGATACAAATAAAGTCGGGTACAATCCTGCAACAGGTGTAACAATTGTAACCAGTATAAACAACCAAAGGAAGGATGCGCCTCCTTCTATGCGATAGGCACCAAATATTGATCCAAATTGGGATTCTACAATCGGCATTAGTATTTCAGATAGCCCTACTGCAACAAGGCCAATAAAAAAGGCTTGGATAAAAGTTTCACTAAGAAATTGCATTGCGATATGCCTTTTTCCAGCGCCCAGAGTTTTTCTCATCGCTACTTCTTTAACTCTCAAGGTTGCCTGAGTGGTGCCAAGAATTGAAAAGTTAAATGCAGCTATCAGCAACGTCATTATCGACACAGCAACCAGGTTTCTTATTGTGTCGGTGTTGCCTGGGGGCTTCATGCTAGCCAGCGGCGCACCATAGAGGTGAATATCTTTCAATTGGACCAAATTGAATTGAAAAAAATCGTGGGGTGCAGAGCTAAGAAGCCGCGATAAACTCTCAGGCATGTTTCGATCAACGAAGTCTGGCAGTTTATTTTCAATGTCGCTTGAAGAGACGTTGGGGGACAGCCTTAAATATGTATGGAAATAAGCACCGTTCCAGCTATCCCTGATATTGCGAATTTCTTTTTCTGTAAAATAGCTTTCTAGTGGCAACAATAAATCGAATGCCATATGCGAATTTTCGGGCAGATTCTCCATGACTCCAGTAACAACGTAATCTTTTGCTGTTACTCGATTAATTGTCAGCTTCTCACCAAGAACATCGGTTTTACCAAAATGCTTAGTGGCCACCTCTTTGCTTATGACAACACCGTCAGGACTGGCAAGTGCGCCGGCGCGGCTACCGTGGAGTAATGGTAGTTGAATTTCATCGAGAAAATTTGGGTCCACGACTAGAGACATCTCTGGGATTTTCTGATTTGTTAACGTAACGGAAATATCACCAACAAAGCCCCTGGTTATTGCCTCAATGCCTGGAATTTTCTCGTATATTGCCAGACCAACTGGCCCTGGTGCTCTAGCAATTTTAAGTGGATTACGGCCAGGGTATTTCTCTGCAGTATCCAGCCGGAATATACGATCAGCCTGTGGCAGGTCCCGGTCATAATTCATTTGGTTTGCTATATAATAAGAAATCAAAAGTACACAGGTCAGGCCTACGGCCAAGCCTGTATTCGCAATTAAATAAGTAGAAATAGACTTCTTAAAACAGCGGATTGCTGTGACCATATAGTTCCAAAACATATTGCATCTTTCTTGATACAAGGAGGTTAATCTTCCTTGAATTGACTTAATCTGCTCTGCCTCATGCTCACCATAATAACACCTAAACTCTGTTATTTGGTACAGCTCCATAATAAAACATCAAAAGCACATCCGCCAAAATCAAAACAACAGCAAACAAAGCACTTCTACATTCCCCAATAGCGTGCTAATTACGCACATCAAATCGGTATTCGGTCCCGTAGCTCAGTTGGATAGAGCACCAGATTCCTAATCTGGGGGCCGGTGGTTCGAATCCACCCGGGATCACCATTTTACTGCCACAACAGTCGTTTACTTGCATTTACTGTCTGCGACAGATTGGTTGCCCTTTGTAATTTCAGTTGTTGCTGTAAGCAGTAATCGAAAAGGCTTTTTAAAACTTACCATTCAGGTAGTTGTTCCCCGTCGGAGCTAGTTGGACACTTTAAGGTTATTGATAAGGGAACGTTTTCGGGTTCACCGAAGTAATGCAAGGAACGAAGGTGGCACGCAAACACTCTACAAAATAGTGCCGAGAAGGCCGTTAAAGGTATACGCCGGTGTAAACACCGCCTGTTTCCTATTAGCTTACCGAATATTAACCAATCTGGCGGCATAAAAGACTAAGTCAATAAGGGGTAGCCCGTTGAATTTTCGTGCCCTAGTAACGCCAGTGTTTGCAGCCGTGGTGGCCAGTGTCGCCGCGTTTGTAATTTTAGTACTTTTCGCGGCCAGCGAACAAGACACGCTTTCGCTCAAATCTGAAAAAGCCTTGCTGCAACAGGACGTCGCCTCCCTCACGGAACAATTGATAATGTTGGCATCCGATAACTCCTTGTGGGATGCCGCCGTTGAAAGAATTATGCTCACCGAAGATGTCGACTGGATTGATTATTCGATCGGCACCACAGCCCAGGATGTCGCGAATATCGACGGCACGGTCATCACCCGCGCTGATCTTTCGGTTATTTATGCATTGCATGTGCAGAAGGGCAGCAACCCGGTCATCAATGCCGATACACTGTTGTCGTCAAGCGCAGCCGAAACACTGCGCGGCCTGGATATAAATCTAGGGGAAGAAAAATCCCGAGCGAAAGGCCTGATACGCCTGGACGGCCACCTGGTAGCTTACGGGGCTAGCCTCGTGCGGGCCACCGACGAATCACCTTACGAAAATCATCTTTCGAGTGAGCGCCCGATCGTGCTTTTTTATTCGGTTTTGTCTGGCGATGAAATTAGCCAAATGGGACAAAATAATATGCTCGAAAAACTGCGTTTCAGTAGTATCGAGCCTGATGATTGCGCCCGCACGGCACTCTTGGACACGCGCGGTATCACAATCGGCTGGCTTGCCTGGACTACGAGAAGCCCAGGCAGCCAGATGGCGCTGGATATGGTCTGGCCGGCAATCATCCTATTGGCGCTCGTTATCTTTGCCATGGCACGCTTTGTCAAACGTGCGGACACGCTTGTCGATGGGCTTGAGCAGGCAAACCGATCGAAAACTGCTTTTCTTGCCAGCATGAGCCATGAGGTACGCACACCCTTGAATTCCATTCTTGGCTTTTCCGAACTGATGGCGCTGGAGTTATTTGGCAAGATCGAAGGTGAAAAAAATAAAGAATACCTGCACCTGATCCAGGATAGCAGCAGTCACCTTTTGGCGATTATCAATGATATTCTTGATATTTCGAAGCTGGAGGCGGGAAAATTCGAGGTTTATGCTGAAAAAATAGAGCCCTATAATATTATTTCGGATTGTGTGCGTATGGTGGAACCCAGCGCGAAGGACCACGCCATCACCGTGACACACGACTGCGAAAACGGCGTCATTTACAGCGATGAGCGTATCATACGCCAAATCCTTATCAATATATTGTCGAACGCCATCAAATTCACCAATCAGGGCGGTGCCGTTCATCTCGTCGGTGAACGCAAAAACGAGCATTATCAAATCCTGGTCACCGATAACGGCATCGGTATGAGTCAGAAAGAAATCGAGATCGCCCTTTCCACCTTTGGGCAGGTACAGAATGAATATTCGAAAAACCACAGTGGTACGGGCCTCGGGCTTGCCCTCGTCAAACGTTTTATTACGCTGTTAGACGGCAATATGGATATTACGTCCAACCCAGGGAAAGGCACTACTGTTACGTTGATTTTCCCCTACAACACCAAAGCAAAGAAGCTTTGATCTTCGCATTGAAACGATGGTTCAGCGCAGCTATCAGACACATCAATGCGTACAGGGCTTTACCATACCTCTATTTTCTGCCCTATTACCGGCGATGAATATTTTTCGTACCCGTGTGTCTGCCTTTTGGCTTATTTTGCTTTCTGCTGTATTTATGCTGCCTGCGGCGGCCACCGCTGTAAACACCGACAAAAGTACCAACGACAGCTTTCCTGCAGGGCTACGCGCCTGCGGCAGCGGGACAGGGATGCGCAGCCTGACCGGGGACAGGCTTATCCTCGAAGATGGCCGCACAATCATGCTTTCAGAGGTTAAAGCACCGGAGTTCTGGCCCGACGGCGGCCCCTATAAAAGCTGGCCCCACGGCCACGCCGCTCAACAGGCCCTTGAGGCCCTGATAAAACACGAACCTTTAACCCTTTGGTGCGTCCAAAAACGCAAAAACCACTTGGGTGACCTGACAGCCCATGTGAAATTGACAGGGGATCGCTGGTTGCAGCAGTTGCTGCTTCAAAGAGGGCACGGTTATTTTATGCCGCACAGCCACCGCCCAGCAGCGGCAATGGCATTGCGGCATGCCGAAAGCAAAGCGCGAGCGGGGAAGCATGGGCTCTGGGCGAAAAACAGTGCCACGATAGTGAGTGCCGACAGCGATGGGCTGCGCCCAGGCTGGTTCCAAATCGTGCGCGGCAAGATAATGGCCGAAAACAGGCACCGTGACAGGATTTATCTCAACTTCGGGCCAGATTGGCGCAGTGACTTCACGGTTGAAATTCCTAAAAAGCTTTATCGCCGGTTTGGGCTGGTTAAAACGCCCGAAACCGGCACCACTAAAATCGGTCTTGCAGGAAAAAACATCGAAGTGCGTGGCTGGGTGGAATGGAGCGGCGGACCCAAGATTATTCTTGAAGATGCCGAACAACTCGTTGTTTTACCGCCACCACCCGCCGGTGTGCGCTAGCAATATTTCAGGTCGTTTATAGCCTATAGCGCGCAAGCTTCTCATAAAAAGGCTGCGCCAGTTCTGCAATCTCAAGAAGATGGCTCTCAAGCGCCGGTTCTTTATATTTGTAAGGCGCAAAGCCGTTCGAGGCTTCTACATCTGCATACCACCAGGGTGCCCATGCACCGTCTGTGTCTCTTTTGCCGACAGGCCAATTGAGCATCGCCTCGTCAAAGGGAATATCAAGCGCAGCGCACAAAAGCTTAAGCTTGCCTTTTGGGTTTTTGAGCACGTCTTTGCTGTCCAGAACTGGCGGCGCGGTGCCTTTTTTATCGGCGACAAAGTCAAACAGTGCTAGCTGCTGCGGAATGCCCAGATCGGCAAGCGTGACCTCTTCCCGGGTTTTCACATAACTGGCCAGTGTTGCGATCGGTTCCCGGATCAGGAATGCGTTGCTGACATGCTGTAGCCAACTCTGGTCCATTCCTATCATCAGGTGATGGCTCATGTGCTTTTGGTAAAAAATGCTCTTGCCCGGCTGCAGAGGCGCGAGGAGAGAAGCTTTCACTTCCTGCTCATCGCACGTTTGTGCTGCGAGCACAGTCTCCCGGCCAGGATGGTCGAGTCCGGTTTGCACCAAATAATGCGCATAATAGGGTTCGTCGATAACCTGGGTATCAGCACGGTTTTCAAAAGCACGCATCATGGCAGTAGAGATATTGCGCGGGCCAGACCACATGGCGATGCGTTTGGCAGTCTCTGTCATTTCAGACCTCCTGCCCGCGCGCAACTTCCGCTTCTATGCGTTCTTTATACAGTGCACGCAGCCGTTTGACCATGGATCCCGGCATCGGCGCATCAGATTCACCGATCCCGCGGCCATCCACTTCCCTGATAGGCACCAGGCCGGCAAAAGTACCTGTGGCAAAAGCTTCGTCCGCGCCGTACACATCAGAGAGCGAGAAGTCTCGCTCATAAACCGGAATGCCAGCCTTTTTAGCGCATTCGATCACCGTGCGCCGCGTAATGCCATCAAGGCAGTAGCGCCCCGTTGAGGTCCAGACCTCACCATCCCGAACGATGAAAAAATGTGTGCTGTTGCAGGTGGCGACAAACCCGTGCGGATCAAGCATTAGCGCCTCGTCGGCACCGGCTTTGGCCGCCTGGATGCAGGCTGTGATGCAATTAAGCTTTGAATGAGTATTGAGTTTCGGGTCCTGCACGTCGGGGTAACCACGCCGCACATGCACGGTGAACAAGGACATACCGCGATCAATCAATTCGGGGATTGGGTTCTTATACTCAGGGATAATCACAATCGTCGGCGGCGATATGGTGACCCTCGGGTCCTGGTAAGGCGTGGCCTTGATGCCCCTTGTTGCCATCAAGCGGATATGAACATGGTTCCGCATACGGTTGGCGTCCAGACAGGCATAAATGCGTGCTGCAAGTGCCTGCTTGGTAAGGTCCAGATCCATATCAAGCGCTTTGGCACCATCAAAAAGGCGCTTCAGGTGCCGGTCCAGAAAAACGAGCGTACCTTCATGTAACCGCAGCCCCTCCCAAACACCATCGCCGAGTATATAACCGCTGTCAAAAACCGAGACTTTCGCCTCGTCGCGCGGGAACAACTCGCCGTTAATATCGATAAGTATGTCTTTATTACGCGGGTCATCCACATAATCATGGGTGCCGTGAGCCATATTGGGGGTGCCTCACTGTGGTTTGAATTTGATTTCACGCAGGCTGACAGAGAAGTATCATTTGCGTCAAGCCTTTAACAAGTAATGATAAAAAAGCCCCGATTGTTGCAACACAATCAGGGCATCTGTGACGTGGTTTGGAAAATTTTAGCCGTCGGCAAGACCTGCGAGCACGGGATCGCCTACACGGCGAATAAGTGCCTGCTTGAGTTTGCCAAGCGCCTGTGCCTCAAGCTGGCGGACCCGCTCTTTGGAGATGCCTAACTGACCTCCCAGAACCGCGAGCGTCACGCCTTCCTCCTTGAGCTGGCGCTGGCGGATAATGAAAGTCTCACGCTCGGTGAGATTTTCCATCGCCATTTCAATAAGCTCGGCTTTTTTCTCGCTGTCATGGCTGTCCATAAACGCGGCTTCGGGCTGAGGCGCTTCTGAAACCAGCAGGTCCTGCCACTCTTGTGCGGATTCGTCGGCAACCGGCGCATTCAGTGATCGGTCATTAGCGGTCATGCGGCCTTCCATTGCCTCCACATCCCGGAGTTTCACACCCATTTCGTCGGCAATTTGGTTTCGTGAAGTAAAGGACAGGGGACGGTCTGGATCAACACCCATCCGTGCCTTCAGGCGCTTCAGGTTGAAAAAGAGCGCTTTATGCGCTGATGTGGTGCCGGTTCTGACAATTGACCAGTTCCTAAGTACATAATCCTGCACGGCGGCGCGTACCCACCAGCTTGCGTACGTTGAAAACCGGACTTCGCGCGAAATCTCAAATCTGTAGGCTGCTTCCATCAAACCAACCGTACCTTCCTGGATCAAATCTGCAGCGGGCAAGCCGTAGTGGCGGTATTTGCTTGCACTGGCAATCGCAAGGCGCAGATGTGATTCAGTAAGCTTCTTGAGCGCGTGCTCGTCGCGTTCCTGCTGCCAGCTAATCGCCAGCTCTGCTTCTTCTTCGCGCTCAAGCATAGGCGCCCTCATCGCGTAGCGAATGAGTTTTCTGTCTTCCGTAGTCGCCCAGTTGCCTCTCGCCAAAATATCCTCCCAGATGTTTGTGCCAAATAGCGGTGCTGTAGCGCTTTTGCTGCAGTGCCAGAGCTTCCCTCTCCAGCGGTCGTCTTGGGGCTCAGATAGTTTTAATGTATCCGATTAATGCGATGCATTATGACTATTTTTTTCGCAAATGCAGCAATTATTTTCGCAAATGCTTTAAAAGTGATCAAACCCACAGAAACCCTTAACAAACGAAAGACATAATTTTTCTAAAATCGGAAAATTTTGGCCTTGCCAGCCGTTGGGCCACCACTTAGAAAAGCCACGAATCGGCACAAAAAAACCCGCTCCGGAAACCAGAGCGGGTTTACTTTAAGCAATGCCTAGCTGTTTATGCTGCCAGCTCGTTTTCGAGCTTAACAATTGCAGCTTCTTCGTCGATATCCTCGACAGCGGCGAGCTCTCGTGCCAAACGGCCAAGCGCAGATTCGTAAATTTGGCGCTCACTGTATGATTGCTCAGGCTGGTCTGCACCGCGGTGCAGGTCGCGCACCACTTCGGCAATTGAAACCAGATCACCTGAATTGATCTTTGCTTCATATTCCTGCGCCCGGCGCGACCACATGGTGCGCTTGATGCGGGCTTTGCCTTTGAGCGTTGTAAAAGCCTCTTTGAGCGTCGCATCAGACGACAGGCGGCGCATGCCGCTTGCTTCGGCTTTATTGGTTGGGACGCGCAGTGTCATGCGCTCTTTTTCAAAGCGGACCACATAGAGCTCAAGCTTCATGCCAGAGATCTCCTGAGCCTCAAGCTCAGTGATTTTGCCTACACCATGCTTTGGGTAAACAATATAATCGCCGACAGAGAATGCCATTTTAGATGATTTAGCCATACTGAATTATAGTCCTTCCTACAAACTTGCTGCTCTTACAACGCACCGCACCACTTGTACGGCTTGAGACAGCAACAGGTTTCAAACGCAACCATTTCGGGCTAAGGCCGCGGAAACCCCTGGGATTTCGCCCTCTCAGGCCTATCCCCAACAAATCGCCAAAAAACTCCGTTGCACTCCCATGTCAGGGGCACAATTGGCTGAATCTTCCAGCGTGATTAACTTTTTCGGTGGTGCCAGCCACCCACGCGCGCACCCATCCCATTGGGCGCTATGCGTCTCACAAGGTGACTTGTAACATATTTTTCATGCTTTTTGTACCCCTCCGGCCATTTTTCTGCGTTTTTAATCGTGAAAAACCCATGATTTCCGCCAAGTTTACGCTGGTTTTCGAAAACTCAAACGGTCAGCCACAATGAAGCGTCATGGAAGGCCTTACTGCGCGCCACTGTTAACGCGTACAAAAAAACCGGGGAAAAACCCGGTTTCTTAACTCGTTCGCTACTGCGCCTGTTAAAGCCGTTGCAAGGGTGTTGCCTGATACACTGGCACCCGCCATACTACACGCCCAATGCCACTCAGGGCGCAGAAGATACACAGGACATACAGGGACTGAACTGTGGTTTAGCTGCCTTCGCCTGGTTTTTCGGAGAAATGCTCTCTTTTGCCGTCTTTGCCATTCCAGTCTTCAGCGTCGGCAGGCGGTTCACCTTTCACGGTTATGTTCGGCCACTCTTCAGAATATTTGGTATTCAGTTCAAGCATCTCCTCAAGGCCGTCCTCAGTATCGGGCAAAATGGCTTCCGCCGGGCACTCAGGCTCGCACACACCGCAGTCAATGCATTCATTCGGGTTGATGACCAGCATGTTTTCGCCTTCATAGAAGCAATCCACAGGGCATACTTCCACACAGTCCATGAATTTACATTTGATGCAGGCCTCGGTGACGATATAGGTCACAGGGTTTCTCCTAATTGTTCCTTCAAGCTGGCCACGCTACGCCATTAGCTAAGTCCGGCCATCAACCATTCAAGGGTTGCTTTGTTCATTGGGGTTTATGCCCAAAAGCGTTGCGCCCCGCAACGCCTTTATGTGCAATCGATTCTTAACTCACGATATTGTTTGCCTTTCTTCAGCCTGCTTATAACGGCAAATGCAAACTAAGTGCTCGTCCTAGAAGTGTAGATGATTGACCCCCAAGCATGAATACATATTGAGGAACTGAATAGAGAGTTGAGGATGTGGAGATGCGGCGTCTGCCACTCGCAACTCATTCTTATTGGTCAAAAGTGTACTGAACATAGAGAGCGCTAGGTAATTTTGATCAAAGACAACGAAGCTATTCCCATTCCAACGCTCTTTCATTGTACCGAGATGCGCCGGGGCCAACAGACGGCCTTTTGATCGAGTTCGAAAGCCCTGATATCACCACCAGAGAGTTCAAACCAAATGATTGCTCCCGCGGTCTATTTGGAAAGAGATAGCTAGATTATGATACCCCAAGCGATCTTATAGACCCCTCGATGCTCTAAAGAGCTAACGCCAGTTTTGCAGCTTTTCGACTGTCCAGCGCCAGCTTCGCGCTTGCCGACAGCGGCGGGCAGGGAGCTTTCTCAGCTTTGGGTTTAGCCTATTGGGGCTGCGTCGAGGATTCGTGCCTCTAGCTCGGGGCCGATAAATTTACCAGCCCCAGGCACTCTTACTATTAAGCCGCCAAAGCCCCCAAAAGGGGCTTATGGCAGAAGCTTAAGGAACAAGTACAATTGGTTTGTCGATTGTGTGCGCGAGCGAATTGGCAACACTGCCTACCATCAGATCAGCAACACGTGAGCGACCGCGTCTGCCTGCATATACCTGCGTGACTGCTGAGTGGCCTTTGACGCGCTCGGTGATCGTATCTACAGGATCACCCCAGTGAATTTCAAAGCTGACATCAACACCTGAATTTTCATGCCTTTTTAAAATGGGCGTGAGAATCTGGTTTTTGATTTTCGGCTCTTCTTCTTTATCAATCGGACGGTGCGCGGCATTGTCAACGGCCATAGGTTTAATTTTTGACCATGGTACAACCGTGATAAGCCGCACAGTGGCACCAGAAGTTTTTGCCATGGATACCGCGTGGTCTGCCGCGCGGTCTCCCCATTCACTGCCATCTACTGCAACAAGATATGTTTGATCACTCACTGTGACTCTCCTGCGTTGAACTGACGGCAAAATAAGCAGGCTGGCAACAGAAGAGATTGAGCTAGATCAAGTCGGCAACTGATCGTCCAACTTTCTCATTTACGGAAGTCGAAAGTTGATATGGGGGGCTTTGCCACCTTGCGGGCTATTAGCGGTCCTGCAGCTTATCAAGGGCGCGGCGCTCGGCTTTGGTGGGACGGCCTGCGCCCGCTTCACGCTTGCCGACAGCGGCTGGTTGAAAGCTTTTCTCGGCCTTGGCTTTAGGCGGTGTGAGGTCTTCGTACAAACTCTGGGCCTCTGGCGCAGGGCCGCGGCGCTCACCGGATGCCAGCACCTTGATCACTTTGATGTCATTCGCTTGCTGGAAAGTCAGTATATCGCCCGGTTTGACCATACTGCTCGCCTTCGCCGCGTGTGTGCCGTTAATACGCACCTTGCCGCCGTTGCAAATTTTCCCGGCCAGAGATCGGGTTTTGAAAAAGCGAGCGTGCCAAAGCCATTTATCCAGCCTGATTTTTGCGCCCGCTTGATCCTGTTCACTCATGCGAGCTTACTTTTTCTTCGCGAGAGCATCCTTCAGGCCCGCAAGTGCTGCGAACGGGCTGTCAGGGTCCACCTGCTTCTCGCGCTTTGGTGGGCGTGCTGAATGCACGCGTGCTCCCTGATGTTTGCCCTTGCCTCCAGGCTTGCCTGTGCCGCGACCACGCGCGTCACCTTTTGGGCGACTACCACCTTTTTGATCCCGATCTCCACCTTGTGGACGGCGGCCTTGTGTGCGCTGGCCGCCTTGTGGGCGTACCTTTCGCTTGGGTGCCCACTGGAAGAAGTAGCGTTCAACGAGCTCTTCTGTTGTGGCGGCTTCTTCAGAAGCTACCGCTTCAGCCATTTCAGCCATTTCAGCCATTTCAGCCGGTGCTTCAGTCGCTTCAGGTGCCTCAACCATTGAAGATGATGCTGGTGTAGTATCTTCCGTTAGTGCTTCAGCCACAGCCTCTGTAACCGGCTCAATCTCAGTAACCGAATCGGGTACAGCTTCTGGCGCGGCTTCTGGTGCACCGTCTTCCGCAGGAACCTCGGCAGCAGTTTCAGGTGCAGCAGCGCTTTCCGGCTCGGTGCCTTCTGCTTTCGCCTTCACCTCATCTGCCTTCTGGGGCACAACCTGCCGAACTTCGTGCTTATAACCTGCCGTTGTCATCACGCCAGCAAAGTCCTCGCCAGACAAACCTACAAGGCCCATAATTTCAGGTGTTACCTCGAACCAGTCGCGGCCAGAACCCAGCGGGCGCACCGCATCGGCAAGACGTTCGAGCATGTCCATGCGTACAGCTTTCTTGCCGCATGGCCGGAAGCCCGCCAACTCATAAAAAGCGCTAGGAATGCCGTCTTCAATCTCGACCCACACCATACCGGGGGTTGGAATCTTGCTGATGCCTTCAACATTGTTGGCCATCGCCCACATCGCAAGCCTAAGCTCGGTTGCGTGTGGTTTCATCACAAACGGCATATAAAGGCTTGAGGCACCAATGCGGATACCAAATCGCCTGAGGCCTTTTCGCGCATCCTGATCAAGCTGCCTAAGGTCAGCATCAATCTCAGATCGGCCCATCACGCCGTAATGCTCTAACAGCCGGTATGCGACTCCGCGCGCAAGGCCGGTGAGCGGTGCCGCACCCTCTGGGGCTTCAATTTCGCCGTTCAGTTCCTGGGCCAGCTTAACAAGCGGCTCCATGCGGTCAGCGATACGGGTATCGAGCCATTCCTGAGACTTTTCCTTGACCAGATCGGCGTTCTCGCCGCTCAGCAGGGTATTTGCCAGCAGCTTCACGCGGGGCGCAAACAAAGCACCGCTATCATGTACGGTCGCGATCGGCGCGCCGTCCCAGATAACAACGGGTTTGTTGAGGCCTTCGTCGAAATTGAACTCCAGCGTCTTGAAGCCCACATTCGCGAAGATTTTCGCGCGACGGGTCAGTTCAATCTGCAGGGCCTGCTCGGCCGCTGCCTGGAGGGTTTTCTGGTCATCCCGGCCGCCAGAGGCGTCTACCTTAAAAGAAAAACCGTTTAGTTCACCGACTTCATGTCCTTCGACAGAAACCTGGTTCGTTTCGCTATCGATGCTCACGCTGAGTGCGTCCCTTTGCCTGAGCGAGCGCATGAGGACCGCCGTGCGGCGATCCACAAATCTCTGGGTTAACTTTTCGTGCAGCGCATCCGACAAACGGTTTTCAACACTGCGTGTTACATAGGCCCAGTGGGCCGCGTCAGAAAGCCAGTCTTTGCGGTGTGACACATAGGTCCAAGTGCGAATACTGGCAATTCGTCCGGCTAACGTATCTATCTCGCCGTCCGTATTGTCAAGCCGCTTCACCTGACGCGCGACCCAGTCGTGCGGGATAGTGCCTGCAGGACCCATCAGATCGACAAAAATACGGCGCAGCAGACTATAGTGATCCTCGGGGGAAAGTTTTTTGAAATCAGGAATTTGGCATATATTCCAAAGCCTTATAACGGCTTCTTTATTGTTGGCCAACCGCGTGATCTCTGGGTCTTCAGCTAGCTTCTTCAAGGCTAGCAGGTCAAGCCCCCGGCGCGAGCGCGAGAGACCGTCAGCCTCTGTTGGTTCTTCAAGCGAACGCAGAAGTCGGGGAATCGTTGTAAAATTCAACCGCTGATTCCGCCAATAGATGGATTTGACAGGGCTAAACTGATGCTCTTCGATGGCATGCACCATATCTTCCATCATCATATCGCCGTCCCCACCGCCTAGCGTTGAGAAAGTACCGTCTTTTTTGTAGCGTCCGGCGCGGCCTGCAATTTGCGCAGCTTCCTGCGGCATCAGTTCCCGGAAGGTGTGGCCATCAAATTTGGTGAGCGCCGAGAAAGCCACATGGTCGAGGTCAAGATTAAGTCCCATGCCGATGGCGTCGGTCGCAACCAGATGATCCACCTCGCCCGACTGGTACATCTCGACCTGCATGTTGCGTGTTCTGGGCGAGAGTGCGCCCATCACGATCGCTGCACCGCCTTTTTGTCTGCGGATCAGTTCGGCCATGCCGTATACATCACTTGCGGAAAAGCCCACAACAGCGCTGCGGCGCGGAAGGCGCGACAGCTTTACGGGCCGCACATAAGACAAGTTTGAAAACCGCTCCCGGTAGATGATCTCGACTTCAGGGATAAGCTGCCGGATCAAGTGTTTCATGGTGGATGCGCCGAGAAGCAGCGTTTCGTGGCGGCCTCTGGTATGCAGCAGGTGCTCGGTAAAGACATGCCCGCGCTGTGGATCGGCGGCCATCTGCACCTCGTCGAGCGCCACAAAATCCACATTGGCGTGGCGGGGCATTGCCTCGGCCGTGCATATGAAATAGCGCGCGCCTTCGGGCACGATGCGTTCCTCACCTGTTAACAGTGCTACCTGGTTTTTGCCTTTTACCTGAACGACCCGGTCGTAAACTTCGCGCGCCAATAGCCTAAGTGGAAAACCCATTACGCCTGACGCATAGCCAAGCATACGTTCAACCGCATAATGTGTTTTGCCGGTGTTGGTGGGGCCTAAAACAGCCTTGATCATGCCTGACATACGGGGTGCTTTTTATGCAATTACAAATCCAGCAGTTGATATAGCCTAGCCACACCTAACACAATTTGAATATGGTTATTTTTCCAATCAGTCATGAAAGTGTTTAATGCAAACTAATAACACAGACCTTGTTTCTCGCCTTGCACGCTTAGGGGTACTCGCTGCTGCGGCCTTCCCCCCCCAGGGCTGGGTGGCGGAAACGCTGGGGTTGGCCGCTGACCTCTGGTTCTATCTCACTTTTGGCTCGACACTACTGGTTCGTCCAGCGATATTATTCATGCATGCAAAAAGCCTCTTCACAAAACATGAAACAGGCATTTTTACAGCCCAATTTCTTGCAATCGGAGCACTTTCCTTTGCTTTGTCAGGGTACGGCGGCGGCCCCCATAGCTGGAGTGGCATTCTCGCAAGCGTACTATTTCTGCTGGTCTACCTATATGTTGCTATTAATGACATCTACGGTGTCGTCAAATGTTTGCTAAAATAGAGCTTTGCATTAATCGCTGCTATATGCGGCATGGCATGCTGTATGGCCGCTTATTTTGATAATGCAGAATGTAGAAAGCGTAGTCTGCTGACTGTAGAAGAATCAGCAGTTTCCAGGCTTTTTTGTCAAATACGGCATGGTTAATAATCGAATTGTTCGATTATTAACACAATTTATTTCCGTTTTTTATGATTACGCAACGGGCGTATTGTTGAACCTGTTTTTAAGGGAGTTTCAATACGACCTGCTAATGCCATGAGAAAGCTGCACGTACTGTCATGTAGCAAGCGCTCATGCTGAAACTCCTTGAGTACATTTTCGTGACACGGGCTCAAAGGCTGCCTGTGCATAACCTGAAGGAGCTAAATATGTATAAAAGAGTGCTACCGATAGCTGCCGCGTTGGCGATGAGCGTTTCCACCACGGCACTGATGAGCCCCGTTTCAGCGGACGGACATGGTGCCAAAAAAAATCAAGGGACCAGCACGCAAGCGGTATTGACGAACAGTTTCTGGTGGCCAAATCGGCTGGATCTTTCACCACTTCGCCGCAATAGCGCGGCCGCCAACCCGCTTGGGGCCGCTTTCGACTATGAAAAAGCATTTGAGAGCGTGGATGTCGAGCAGCTAAAGGCCGACATGATTGAGCTGATGACCACTTCACAAGATTGGTGGCCATCTGACTACGGGCATTATGGTCCATTCTTTATTCGGATGTCCTGGCATAGTGCCGGCACCTATCGTACGGTTGATGGTCGCGGCGGAGCTGACGGTGGTATGCAGCGCTTCGCGCCGCTAAATAGCTGGCCTGACAATACCAACCTCGACAAGGCTCAGCGGCTTCTTTGGCCCATCAAGCAAAAGTACGGCAACAAGGTATCCTGGTCCGACTTGATTGTGTTGGCAGGTACTGTAGGCATGGAATCAATGGGCTTTAAGACTTTTGGTTTCGCTTTTGGTCGCGAGGACGCTTGGGTACCCGAGGAAGTCAATTGGGGTCCAGAGGGTGAATGGCTCGGCCGAGGTAAAGCTCGGCATGATAAAGACGGGAAGCTTAAAGGGGCACTCAGCGCCGCCCGTATGGGGCTTATTTATGTGAACCCGGAAGGCCCAAATGGTGTGCCGGACCCCCTGTTAGCGGCCCAAGAAATCCGCGATACTTTTGGCCGTATGGCAATGAATGACGAGGAAACAGTCGCCCTGATCGCTGGGGGCCATACGTTCGGCAAGGCACACGGTGCTGGTAAGGCTTCCAACCTCGGAAAGGCACCTGAGGGGGCAAGTCTGGAAGAACAGGGCCTCGGCTGGAAAAACAAATACGGCAGCGGTAAGGGGGCCGATACCATCACCAGTGGTCTTGAAGGGGCCTGGACGGTAAGCCCGGCCGAGTGGACGCACAATTATCTTCAAAACCTCTATATGTTTGACTGGGTTCAGACCAAGAGCCCTGCCGGTGCAACGCAATGGGTGCCAAGCGATGAAACTACAGTCAATATGGTGCCCGACGCGCATGATTCGGAAAAACGCCACAAGCCAGTCATGTTTACAACGGACCTGGCGTTAAAGGAAGATTCGTCATACAGGAAAATCACCACGCGGTTCCTTGAAAATCCGGAAGAGTTTGAAGATGCATTCGCCCGCGCCTGGTTCAAGCTAACCCACCGGGACATGGGACCGCGCTCCCGGTATCTCGGAAAAATGGCACCGGCTAAAAGCCTGATTTGGCAGGACCCTGTGCCTGATCTGGACCACAAGTTAGTGAATGCCGAGGATGTCGTTAAACTGAAACAGAAGATCCTTAAGGCGGGCCTGACAGTCCCCGAATTGGTACGCGCGGCCTGGGCCTCTGCGTCCAGCTTCCGCGGTACTGACATGCGCGGCGGTGCTAACGGTGCCCGTGTGCGACTGGCCCCACAGAAAAACTGGCTGGCCAACAACCCCAGCGAACTGGCGAAGGTGGTGACCGTACTTGAAGGTGTCCGGCAAACATTCAATGAAACAGCCGGTGGTGGCCGCAAAATTTCATTTGCCGATATGATCGTTCTGGGCGGTGCCGCGGCAATCGAAGAAGCGGCGAAAAGGATGGGCCATAAGATCACTGTGCCCTTCAAGCCGGGGCGTACTGATGCAACAGCCGAAACCACAGACGCTGCCTCCTTCGAAGTACTCAAGCCTTCGGCAGACGGTTTTCGAAACTATTTTGAGGCAGATAATGATCGCTCGCCCGCGGAAATGTTGGTTGAAAAAGCATCGCTTCTGACGCTGACGGTGCCTGAAATGACGGTGCTTGTTGGCGGCTTGCGGGTTCTTGATGCTAACACCGGCGGCACAAAGCACGGCGTGTTCACAGACCAGCCCGGCACCCTCTCAAACGACTTCTTTACCAACCTGTTGGACATGTCGACGGTTTGGAAGAAATCAAAAGGTACAGAAGGTATTTATGTAGCCTATGACCGCAAAAGCGGTGCTGCAAAATGGACCGCCACGCCAGTCGACCTGGTTTTCGGATCCAATAGCGAACTACGGGCTGTAGCCGAGGTTTACGCCACAAGCGGATCAAACGCGAAGTTCACAGAGGACTTTGTGGCCGCCTGGACCAAGGTGATGACTGTCGATCGATTCGATCTCTGATATAATTGATGTCTGAAGCTTTGGCTTTTTATTAACTATAGGCACCAGATGGCAAAGCCGTCTGGTGCGGCTAATGACAATAAGGCGGATAAGGCGATATCGAGAGAGTTATTGATAACCTCATCCGTTGAAGGACCCACAGCCACTTTTTTGTGACTGTCTTGACTAGCCGTATGTTCTGCCTAGTGTAGGGTTTTGCTGCTATTCATCTGACTGAGCGATTGTATCCAGATGAATTTTTAACAGAATGCTAGCAGTTTAATGCCTGCTGGTGGCGGCAGAGTTAACTTTTGGGTCGGAATTCGCGATGGATCATTTGGGGCGATTGTCGAAAAGCACGCCTTATCGTCTGGCGGAAGCCAGCCGGTTGATGCGAGAATATTGCAATCAACGGCTATCTGCTCTGGGGGTCAAGCCTGCTCAGATCAACGCGTTAGCGGTTCTTTGTGATCAAAAGCTGTCAATGCCTAGCGAGGTGGCACGCCGACTTGGCATTAGCAGGCCTTCGGTTACCCATTTGTTAGAGCGAATGGAGCGTGATGGTCTAATCCAGAGAGTTAAGGATCGTGACAATTTGCGCCGAATTTGGATTGTGGCAACCCCAAAGGGCATGAAAGTTATGGCCGAGGCCGAGAAGGTTCTGGCTGGTGTTGAGGCGGAGTTATCTGAGGCTTTATCTGTTGATCTGGGGGATTGTCGTGTTTTCCTGGCTCAGATTTCAAGCTTTGTAACAGGAGATCTGCCATCTCGCGAAGATCCCGAAATCAAGCAGCAAAGCGTTGAAGTGGAAGCCGAGTCGCGAAACGTTGAAACCGACGCAGGGCCGCGAGGCGTTGTTTCACAGGCCAAGCCTCAAACCAGCGTGCTTGAGAAAGCTGCGGCCAAAGCAGAGCAAAAGAAAAAACAGCTACCCAAAATGCTGGCTATCGGAGTTCCGCACAAGGACTAAAAACGACACCTTTTGGAACTAAAATCTGATTTGCAGCGGATATTTGTGCGGCATGGCACAACGTTCCAAGCCCAATTCGACTATCGTGGTTTGCTGGAAAGCCCCTTCCTTCTGACGACCTGAAATCACAGGCCTTCGAGTTCATTGAATATCATAATAATCAGCGCTTCTGCGAGAGCCGGAAGAATCAAATGTCTGGCGATATTAACCCCAAATCCAGGGTCCACCTCAAATACAGGCATTAATATTAGAGCAACGTGACAGATTAACCAGAAGGCCGGTAATGAAAGGCACCCACAGCAGCAAAGAGAGGCTGATTATTGTAAAACAGGAGATGAAAAAAACCTTCAATTTTTGAGGGCTATAGCGGCTCTTAGGGTTAAAGCACTGTTTACTTTCATGGAATGACGAAAAATTTACTAAAATTTAAGGCATTGCCATCACGCTTAGAACGGGTCGAGCAAGGGATACATAAACCTATTGAAAAGGTACTTTCATGACCTGGCATAATATTTCTTATGAAAAAATAGTCATTCTTTTTGTCCTGGTAATTTTTGGAACTCTACCATCTGCAGCCGATACTTCTGCAAAAGATATCCAGATTGCGGCACGGGCGGTTGCTTTCATGACAAATGCGCCATCAGGTGATGTCATGACAGCTATCGTTTATGATCCGGCGAACGCTGCTTCTCAATCAGAGGCCGACGCCATCATGGCTGCGATGGCCAAAGGGGTGAAGGCCGGTAAAGCCAAACTTTTACCAAAACTTGTACCAATCGATTCTCTGGGAAACATCAGTGGCAGCAAAGTTGCGTTTATTACGGGGGGTATGGGGAGCCATCATGCTGCAATTTTTGCCGCAGCTTCCACCCAAGCAATTTTAGTCATTTCAACCGATATGGACTGCGTCAATGCCGGTAACTGTGTGGTCGGCGTAGCCTCCAAGCCAAAAGTTGAAATTATTATTAGCAGTTCAGCACGAACGGCCGCCGACATTAGCTTTAAATCTGCATTTTTGATGATGGTGAAAGAAAGATGATTGCCGCGCAGGCAACCCCCTTCCCAAAGAGACGAAAGAGAATTCCCATGAATATAAAATTTATTGGCCTTGTATTTTCGACAAGTGGGCTGGCGCTAACATCTGCGGCGGCTGCACAGACAATCGATTACGGTTCCCTAGAAATGCTGTTCGACGAACCCGTTACTACCAGTGCCACAGGCAAGCCACAACGTGCCAGCGACGCTCCGGTAAATATGGAAATTATAACGGCTGACGAGATTCGCCGCTCTGGTGCTACAGATATTCCTGAAGTGCTGCGTGCATATTCCGGTATGTCGGTTCAGCGCTCAACGCTTGGCGGTGTTGATGTTGGCATGCGCGGCTATAACGGTGCGTTCAACGAGCGCATCCTGGTGATGATCAATGGTCGCCAAGTATATTTGGATCACTTTGGCTATGTCGAATGGGCATCATTGCCGGTATCGCTGGAAGAAATTCGCCAGATCGAGGTTATCAAAGGTCCCAATACGGCACTTTACGGATTTAATGCCGTATCAGGCGTAATTAATATAATTACCTTTAACCCGCTCTATGATGAAAATATGCAAATAACGGCAAGGGCTGGCAACGGCAAATACCGCGAAGTGAATGCCACAATAACAAAAAAATTAAACGACCGGATCGGCTTTCGCCTATCAGGCGGTACTTGGCGCGGTGATGATTTCGGCACCCATTTGCACCATGCGCAGGAAAATGCCCTGCGCGGCGATACGGAGCGCGACTTTCTGGCTGCGGAGCTTCTTGTACAAGTCACAGACAATATTCAAGCCGGACTTGAGTTCACATTTAGTGAAAACCATCAAGGCGAACTGTTCTTTGACAATACGTTTTCCTACAGCGATTATGAAACCCGGTCGTACAAGGGGTTCATTGCTGCGGAAACTAAAGCGGGCCTGACCAAACTGAATGTTTATAAAAATTCAGCAGATCTGGTGAACACATCCACACTGTCGGGTATTGCGGAATTCATTGATATTCCGGTAGACACCAAGGTGACGGTCGCTGAACTGGAGCACCTGTTCAAGATTGGCGCCAACCACGCTTTTCGAGCGTCGGCCAGTTACCGAAAAAATGTTAATCCAACTTTTCCAACCAATTTGGGCGAACTGGAGTTCGAGGTGTTGTCCTTTGGCGGCATGTGGGATTGGACAGTGAATGACAAACTTAGCGTTGTCGCCGCTACGCGCTATGACATGCTGGATATGACGCGCACAGGTGAGTTTCTTCATGGCTTGCCGTTCACCAACGAAGATTTTTCCCGAGACATAAATGAATGGAGCCTCAACGGCGGGCTGGTATATAAACTTTCGGATAGTGATACGCTGCGTTTAACTGTTGGCCGCGGTATCGATTTGCCGTCAGCCACAGAATTTGGGTTGCTGAAACAAGTTAATGACAATCTGTTTCAGGTTGGCAATCCCGATCTTCTGACCTCTATCGTCTGGAACTATGAGATCGGCTATGATCGCAAAATTGCCGCTATTGATGGTATGTTACGGACATCAGCTTTTTATTATACGGCCGATAACTTGCAAAACATCCAGCAAAATGAAGAAGAGCAATTGCAGCACGGAGTTGACGCCTTTATTGTGGAAAACTCCATCAACACCAGGGCTTATGGCTTTGAAGTATCGCTTGAAGGTAAAATCGGTGATCATTTCAACTGGTATGGCAACTATCTTTTCACTGATGTCAAAGACACATCCGCGGAAGGTGAAGAATCCGCTGCAGAGGCCTTTGGCAGGTTAGAAGCCGTTGATTTCGAAAATGCCAACCCCAAACATACCATTAATTTTGGCATAGGGTATCAAAAGGACAAACTGACACTTGATTTGAAAGGCTCATATACTGGCTCACGCAATCAGTTGAGAGGCAACCGCCGCTTGGAGACTGACGGCGACGGCGACGAAATTGAAATCATCGAACTGGTATATATACCAATCCCCAAAAGCCTTCAGGTGAATGCGCGTGCGGCATATGATATCAACGATAATCTCACTCTGGCAGTTGAGGGCATTGGTATTACTAAAAAACACTATACCCAAACTTCGCTCGCACAAATTGAGCGCCGGGTGAATGTTTCGTTAAATTACCGCTTCTAATTGGATATGCAACAGAATGCAAAAGGCTCTGTTGCCGAAGGAATAGATATGCCAGAGGCCAAAAGAACAAAAATACCAAATCTCAGTAATACGAACTTTTCGTTTAAAATGAATGATATACCGCTGCTTTTGAAAGTCAGCATAGCACCGGCATTTGCCTTTGCTGTGCTGTTGGGCCTTGCATTTTATGCAAACTTTGGTCTCGGCAGTGCGTCCACGAGTGTAAGGTCTATTGTCGAGGTTGACATGCGCCTGAGCCGCCAGTTGCATGAAGCCAACAACAACTTCAAGCAACTGGACGGGGATTTATACCGACTTATCACTTTTTATGCTGCAGATAGCGAAGCGGTGGATTTGATTGCAGGCGTTGAGGAACTCAAAGGTCAAATTGAATCGCTGGCTGTCAGCCTCGTTAGCATCAAAGAAGAATTTGGTGATCAAATTGATGTCACTGAACTTGAGTCTGTTGAAAGCGATTTGACCAAATACGGCGAGGCAATCGATGTGGTAACCTCTATGCTGGAGATAGATTTTTCCAGCGCGGTTTCTTTTATTGAGCCATTTCGTGCCAATGCTGCAAAAGTTTCAGGTGTGTTCCATAACCTATCTGAAACAGCACAGAAAAACTCTGACTATCAGGCTAGGGATATTCTAACTGATGTAGCAGAGATGCAGACAAGTTTCTTGTATGGAACCGGCATCTCGGGGCTGTTGGTTGCTGTACTGTCTTGGTTTATCGGGCGAATGACCAGCCAGTCCATTCGGGAAATTGCAGGGGCTACGGGTAAACTCGCAGGCGGCGACAAATCTGTCGATGTGGAAGTCCTTGCGCGCAAGGATGAACTGGGAACTGTTGTGGAGGCATTGGCACAATTCCGTCAACAAATGATCGAAAATGACCGTTTGCAACAGGAACAGCAGGAAATGCAAAAAAGGTCGGAAGCTGAAGAAAGGCGGCGCGTTGAAGAAGAGCGCGGTCAGGAAGAGCAGCAGCGCCTTAAAGCAGAAGAACGCCGTGAAGCCGCCGAAACGGAGCGTAAGGCAACGATGCGCAAACTAGCCGACGCGTTTGACCAGTCGGTTACGTCTGTGGTGAAGGTTGTGCAAAATTCAGCGGAAGATCTGGATAATAGCGCCATGGGTGTTCAAACCCGCGCAAGCAGCAATAGTTCGCTGTGTGCTTCTCTCTCCTCGGACGCAGAGGAGGTTTCCCACGGCATGCAAACCGTTGCAACTGCAACAGAAGAGCTAACGTCTTCAATCACCGAAATCGCCAGGCAAATGGAAACGTCTTCTCTGGAGATCTCTGGCACTGTTGTGCAAACGAAAGAAACCAACGCAACGGTTATGGAATTGGCGGCAACTGCCGATCGTATTGGCGAGGTTGTAAACATTATCAATGATATTGCTGCACAGACTAATCTTTTGGCGCTTAACGCTACGATTGAGGCAGCGCGCGCGGGAGATGCCGGCAAGGGATTTGCTGTTGTTGCAAGTGAAGTGAAAGGTCTGGCTGGACAAACAGGGAAAGCCACTGAGGAAATAGCCACACAGATTGAAAGCGTACAAACCGTTACCCAAAGTGTGGTTGATGCCATGGAACTGATCGCGCTTAAAATTGATAAGGTAAGCGAAATTTCGGCGACTGTAGCTGCCGCCGTCGAAGAGCAAACAGGCGCAACAGGTGAGATTGCCCGTACAGTTTCTCTGGCCAATAATAAAATAACAACCTTGTCTGAAAGCTCTGGAGAACTGACAGTTTCTGCCAAAGAAAACGGCGAGTCTGCTGATCAACTCCTGGCGGCAGTGGCAACCCTGAAAAAAGAGTTTAGTCAGTTGGAACACGAAACAGCGGGATTTGTACAAAATATCCGATCTGATTGAACGAAAGGAATTATGTACCGCTCTAATGTAGAATTCCGCGGATGAATATCCGCGGTAAATACCCACAATAAATATCTGTAATAAATATCTGGGCAGGCCCGTGGCTTTTTCGGGATTCTGGCCCAGAAAAAGGGCCTTGATATGTAACTTGGTTGCCGCGAACACCACTGATTGCTGAGGTTTCTGCTGCGCACTGCACCGAATTCATCACACACTGTTCGACTTAATGTCTGTTATCGTACCGGCTATGTATGATCGGCAAGCACTTCAAGCCGGTGGCCTTCAATATCAGTTTCGTAATAGCCGGGTCCCTGCTTTTGACACTCACGATTATTCCCGTGTTGGCAGCGCTTATTCTCAAGCCAAAGAACGAGAAAGACACATTCCTCGTTGCTTGGATCAAAAAACGGTACCTCCCGCTTTTGAGTTGGGCGCTTGGGCACAGGAAAGTTGTCATTGGTGCTGCGACAGGGCTGCTTTTACTCAGCCGATACAGATACGGGTGGAGGAATTGATCTCTGGTGTACGTGCAACTCTAGCCGTAAAGCTTTACGGCGAAGACCTTGCAGTACTTGATGAACTGAGCGCCAGAATCAAGCAGGCCGTATCAACCTGTTCCGGGCGTTGCCGACTTGTCCCTTGAGGCAAGCCTGGGCAAGCCTCAGGTGCGTATCAGGGTTAACCGTACAGCGCTGGAACGGTACGGTATGAACGCTGATGATATCCTCGATATTGTACGCACAGGCCCAGCCGCTTTTTTAGCGGAAAACCCCTATGCATTCTCATCAGATGGGGCTTTAAAGGTGACCACAGGGGCCGCGCGTTCACTAACGCCTGATCTGTAATTGTGACAAGAGGGATTCGTGAGCGTTGCAAAACGGCGTTATTTAATTAATATTGATTATTACTAGCACATTAGAGATTGAGATTGGTAAACTTTCATGAACCGCATTGTTGACTTATTTTTAACGCTGACACTTTTGTTGGTTGCCACAACGGCAACTGTGGCCAGTACCAGCGACCGTTTGGTTCAGCTTATTGACTATGTAGGTGTTGATTATTCTGAGGCCGTTGTTCATGGCAAAATTGTCAATGAGGCCGAATATGCGGAGATGGTTGAATTCGCTTCTGCGATCGAAGGTGCGGCTTCTGAGTTTGTTAATAACCCAGGAACGGCGAAGCTTCATGGACAGGCGGGCCGTCTCAGGCAGTTGATTGGCGAAAAAGCGCCCGCCGTAGAAATCATGGCGCTGACCCGTGAAATGCGCGCAACTGTCATTAATGCCTTTGGATTAAAAGTTTACCCTGACCGCATGCCGGATTTGGTGCGCGGAGCAGCCTTGTATCAGGAAACATGTGCGGGGTGCCATGGGGTTCAGGGACAAGGTGACGGACCCCTTTCAAAAGGTCTCGATCCGGCCCCGACGGACTTCACGGATGGGACCCGTTTCGAACATCGTTCGCTCTATGCCTTGTTCAACACGATTACTTTCGGCGTTGAGGGGACAGGTATGGGTGATTTCTCCGTTCTTTCTCGTGCGGACAGATGGAGTTTGGCTGCTTACGTTGGGCAAATTGCGGTAGGCGATAAAAAAGCGCGTGCAGGAAAGCAGATTTGGGAACAGTCCCGAGAGCCTGAGATCGACATCAATAGCTACGCAACGCTCTCTCCCGTAGAGGCAGGAGAGAAATGGAAAAACGGATATGAACTTCAGGCCTATCTGCGGACGGAACCCGCCGCCATTTTTGAGCAAAAGTTACAACCGATTATGCTTGCGCTCAAAAACATTCAGGCGAGCGCCCAGGTCTATGCTCAAGGTAATGCGCCAGATGCCTATCAGCTGGCTCTAACAGCCTATCTCGAAGGATTTGAGCTTGTGGAAGCCAATTTGGCCGCGGTTGACTCTAACTTGATGCAGCAGATAGAGGGCGAAATGCTGCAATATCGCAGTGACCTTTATGATAAGAAACCGACAGCAACAGTGGAGGCTCGCGCTACGGTTCTGGTGGCGTTATTGCAGAGGGCACAGGGTCGTCTCAACGAAGAAGGCGGCCTAACCCCGGAGGCGGCCTTTATCGCTAGTTTGGTCATATTGCTGCGGGAAGGATTGGAGGCGCTGCTCGTGGTGGCAGCAATTTCTGCACTGTTAATTAAAAGTGATCGCAGAGACGCAATGAAATACCTGCACTTTGGCTGGATTGCGGCCATCCTCTTGGGCGCGGTAACCTGGCTCGTTTCGGACCGTCTTGTTCAAATCAGCGGCGCCACTCGTGAAGTCACCGAAGGCATTGCAGCACTCGCCGCTTCAGGCATGTTGCTTTTTGTTGGCTATTGGCTCCACAGCAAGACAAGTGCGGCTGGCTGGCAAGTTTTCATCCAGAAAAACCTCAAGTCGGCACTTAGCAAGCGAACCTTATGGGGACTGACGGGGCTTTCGTTCATCTCTGTGTACCGGGAGGTGTTTGAGACTATCTTGTTCTATCAGGCTTTGTGGGCACAGGCAGCTTCGGCGGGCGCAGCATCCTGGATAACAAGCGGGTTTGTGAGCGGCCTTCTTATACTGGCAGTTGTCGCTTGGGGTATTCTGAAATTTGGCGTGCGGCTACCCGTTGGCAAATTCTTTGGTGCCACAGGTGTGTTGTTGGTGATCCTTTCTTTTGTCTTTGCGGGAAAAGGAATCGCAGCCTTGCAGGAAGCAGGTAAAATACAAGGAACTCTCTTGGATTTCAGTAGCGTGGAATGGCTTGGCATATATCCAACCATGGAAGGCCTGATGCTACAAGCGACGATTATATTAATGGCGGCACTGGTTCTCGTTAGGGGACGAACTAGTACGGGATAAGCCAATGAGCCAAGATAATGGCCCCGCATAAAAGGGGGTTTCCCTTACACCGTGATACGACGGGTTCGGTTTAAAGTTGCTGCAATATGAAGCCATACTACCTTATGTATTTCATACGTTGTTTAAGCTTGTAGTTTTGCCTCTCTTGCCAGAGGGTAACGAATGAACTGACGTGAATTTACTAATTGCGGACTATGAGATCGGGCCATGAGCGACTGGGCAGGAGAACTTACTGTAGGATTGGGGTGGGTCTATTATAATGGCCCTGTGGGCGATACTGAGTTTCATCAACATTATGCGGTGCAAATTTGCTTTCCGTTCAGCGGTCCGCTTCATATAGAGACTCAGACAGAAAACCAAATCGTCGAAAATATTTTGGTTGTCGGTTCCAACGTCAGCCACCGGCTATCAAGCCCAAGCCCCACTGCCCAATTGCTTTATATTGAACCCAATTTGGTTAGAAAGAATACTGCCCGTCTGAATATGGCACAAATGGCTGTCCTCGATTTGCCGAAAACTCAAATGGAGAGTATAAAATCGGCACTCAATATTGCCGCAACAGAGAGGGGTCCCAATTATGGTCGGCGAATTGCCAACCTGATTTGGCCACATAACTCCGACTGCGATGTGTTTTTACCGATTGATCCCCGCATTAGCCAAACATTGGCAAATATTGAAGCCGCAGAGAATCTCAACCTGCGGCTCAGCCAGGTGATCGAAGGCTCAGGCTTGTCGGCAAGCCGCTTTCGGCATTTGTTTAGTGCTCAGGTAGGTATGTCCCTCAAAAGCTATTTGCTTTGGACCAAACTGCAGCGTGCCATCCAAAGCTTGGCTCTCGATAATTCACTAACGACGGCGGCACATGCTGCTGGATTTGCTGATTCTGCGCATCTATCGCGTACTTTCCGCCGCACTTTTGGCCTTGCGCCCGCAGATCTCAATAAAAATGCACATTTTACAACACGAAATCATGGCCGATAGCCGCTGCGTTCAAGCGTCCCTTTCCAACCTATCCTATTTAAATTGCATGATATTGCCGCTTTTGGACCGTCCAAAAGCCAAGCGCAGAGGATTTTGATATGTTTAGGTTTCTTGTACGGCTTCTCTATCTCCCGCTTTTTCTGATAGGCGGGAATGGCCTGGCCCTTTTTATCGTTGAAGAGGGCCATTCTAAATTATGGCTCGTTGCCTTGGTTTTGGCCTTCATCACCATCGCCTTTTTATTGGAACGGGCTGTGCCCTACGATATGGCTTTCAATAAGTCGTACGGTGATCGCGTCAGAGACTTTTATCATGCGCTCGTCAACGAGGTGTCCAGCGTGATCGGTGTTGCCTTGGTTCCAATTTTGGCAGGTTTGATAACTGTGCCTACGGTTTGGCCAACAGAACAGCCTTTATGGGTGCAGTTACTGTTGGCAATATTCATTGCAGATGTTGGGATTACACTTGTCCATTATGCTAGCCACCGGATAGACACGCTGTGGCGTCTGCACGCTGTCCACCATAGCGTTAAGCGTATGTACGGATTTAATGGTCTGATGAAGCATCCCCTGCACCAGCTTCTTGAAACACTGGGTGGTACGGCACCACTTTTATTGATGGGCATCCCGCAGGAGGTATTATCTTTGTTTGTGGTTGCAGTTCTGTTGCAGCTTCTTCTGCAGCATTCGAATGTAGCGTATTTTGTCGGCCCTCTTCGGCATTTTCTTGTGGTCAATGTTCTGCACCGTTTCCATCATCTAAATACCGGCAAAGAAGGCGATGTAAATTTTGGTCTTTTTACCACCTTTACGGATCATTTGCTTGGTACCGCCTATTATGACGAGGACCGGGTTATCGGTTCTGATGATCTTGGGATCGCAGCGCAGCCTAACTATCCGATAACCTACCTGAGCCAGATGATCCATCCTTTCAAGCCGCAAGAGAAAGTTGATTATGGTGCCCATCAGGAGCTGGCCGAATAGTGCACCTGCATGCAATCAACCGACACCGCTTGACAGGACAAATTGATGAAGAAAAAAACATGGTTTATAGCTGCGGCCTTAGTGGCTGCAGCCGCGATTGGGGGGCAGATTTCCGGTAACCAGCCTGAGCGTGATGCTGTTGCCGCTGCCGAAGAGACACTGAATGTTAAAATTGAAAGCCGCATGGTCTCAGTTGGGCAAATATCTCTTCATGTTGTATTGGCAGGTCCCACAGACGGCGAGCCCGTGATCCTACTGCATGGGTATCCTGAGTTTTGGTATGCCTGGCGCGGCCCAATGGCGGTGCTGGCGAAGGCTGGTTTTCGAGTTATCGTGCCTGATCAGCGAGGCTATAACCTGTCAGACAAGCCATCAGACGTGAATGCTTATAGGCTCGATAAATTGGCGGGTGACGTGGTGGGATTGGCCGATGCACTTGGCTACAAGAAGGTCAATCTTGCGGGACATGATTTTGGTGGATTGGTTTCCTGGTGGACGGTCCTTTTACACCCCGACAGAATCTCGAAATTTGCTATCGTCAACAAACCGCATCCTTATGCGAGCAAAGGCTATCAGGCAGATGAAGACTCTATAAGCTGGTATCGCACCTTTCTTCAAATTCCGGGCTTGCCTGGTTATGTTGGGCGTTTGGGGAACTGGGGCCTTTTAGTAAAAAATCTGCGCGGCACTTCTTTGCCGGAAACCTTTCCCGAGGCGGACATGGATCAATACAGGGCCGCATGGGATAATGACGGCGCGATCCATAGCATGGGAGCCTGGTATCGTGCGAATGCAGATTTTGATATGGAGGTAGGAGATGCTCGTATTAGCGTGCCTACTTTGGCTTTGCTGGCACCAGATGATGCATTCAGCGCTATTGATCTGGCAAGGCGTAGTGCCTTGTTTCTCGAAGAGGGTGAGGTGAAGGAACTGGAAACAGGTACACACTGGATTATTCAGGAAAAACCGAAGCTAATTGGCAACATTTTGAAAGAGTTTTTTAGTGACGGCACGCATAACAGTGTGAGGTAAGTTTGCCAGGCGACTTTAATTTTTCTTTTCCAAAATTTCGTATGCTGACACTCTTTGCCTCAATTGCCGGGAGTGATCATGCGCTTGATTTCACCGGCAAGTTATTTGAGTTTCGGCTATGTCGTTCTGATTTTCAGCATTCTATGACAGATGCTGTATGGCTCCAAGATTTGCATGAAATTATACCTTAGGTTGATTTTTCGAACATGCAGAACACAGGCCTGTCGTTTGCGGCATCACTCTTCATGATACTTGTTGCAGGCAGTAAAACTGGCAACATCCAGCATGAGCATCATGAAGTTCCGCTGGGCATACCCCGCCATCCTTCAGTCATACACTTGCCCTCGTCTTTGCTGGGGTGTGTCTATGGCAGGTACACACTGTGTGGCAAATTCAGGGTAAAAGAAAAGCGCCTTTTACCGGGCACCACCGATGATCACCTGGTCTTCCCCATGTTAGCTTGACTGCGCATTGGTGTATGGCTGAAAGGAAAAAGCCCCTAACTTAGGTGGCTGCACGCATGCTCAAAAAGGTAACTTAAACCATTAGTTATAAACTAAAGGGACTGTAATAAACTAAGGCAATAGGGCTATTTTTCCGAAATAAGCCAATAATAAAATAAGTGCCCGAGAGTCAGTTTCTCTTTCCTGTGACCCTAACGACAAAACGGGGCTAAAGTGTGCTGTTTCAGCAACAAATGCGGAAAAACCTCAAGCCAAAAGTTTTGCTAGCCTACTTTCTTAAAGAATCGAAATTTTGAATACCTACACTATTTCTCGGCAATATTTAAAAGCATTGACTTCACCGATGAAGCGTCAGCGCAAAGCTCAGTTGTCCGACTGGTTTTAGGAGAATAGCGGCAGCGTGGCCGTATTTCGTGAAACAGCAAGACCGACCAAACAGCAAGGTCGGTCAACGTCGGGCGAAGTGGGGAGTGTACCAAAATCTGCACCGAGCTTTGTACCGTGTGCGGTTTGCAACGAAATCTTTGCCTGTATTAGCGCCGCAGCCATAGCGGCAAAAACATAGAGGAGACATCCATGGCCGACATAAAAGAGCCATTCGTGGCTGACAGGGCTGTTCAGAAAACCCAAAGGTCAAGTGTTCGAAACAGGCGATATCTTTCAACGACTGCAACCCTTCTCGCTTTAATGGCAAGCGGCGCAGGCCTTAACGGTGTATATGCGCAAGACAGTGACGCCGATGAGCTAGCCGAACTGGAAGAAGTGGTTGTAACGGGCTCTCGTATTGCCCGCGACCCAAATCTTGGCGCGCCTTCGCCCGTATCTGTTGTAACCGGCACTGACCTTCGTTTGTCAGGGGAGCCTGATATTGCGGAGGTACTTAAAGATATACCAGCGCTTCTGACCACCACGTCGTCGCAGGGGTCGGTCGACGGTGTTTTTTCATCGTCTGTTGGTGAATCTGTGCTTCAGCTCCGCGGCCTTGGCGTTGAACGGACGCTGACGCTGGTTGATGGCAGGCGCCATGTCGGTGGCCAGCAAGGATCATCCGCTGTTGATGTAGGTTCTATTCCATCCGCATTGATCGAACGGGTTGAGGTGCTCACAGGTGGTGCGTCGGCAGTTTATGGGGCGGACGCCGTAACCGGCGTAGTGAACTTCATTCTCCGTGACGATTTTGAAGGAATGGAAGTAGATTTTTCGACCGGCATTTCAAGCAAGGGTGATGGCGTCAATGTTAATTTCTCCACGCTCTATGGTCAGAATTTTGCAAATGAAACTGGTAATTTCACCCTTGGGGTCAATTATACCAAACGTACAGGCATTCGCTTTGGCGACCGTGATTTCTCGCGCGATAATGGCATTGCCGATGATTACCGCAATCCTGATCCAAATGGCCCGGAACGAGTCATTATGTCTGATCCGCGCTTTTCAATCAGTTCCAACCGCGGTGTTATCGTTGCAGCGGACTTTGAAGATCCGGGCTTAGATTTGGACAACAACGGCGTGAGCGATTGTCAACAGTCTACTGTGGGCCAGAACAGTATCTTCGGCTTTGGCGGTTGTTGGGTTGTCAATGATGATGGCAGCGTCCGGCCCTATGAAGATGGTATTGTTGCGACGGCATTCAATCAGTTCGGCGGTGACGGCATTCAAAATAATTTCAATGAGGATTTTTTGATTCCGGACGATGAAAAATATTCCGTCAACTTAACCACAAATATGGAGTTGACCGACAACATCAGTTTTTTCGCCGAAGGCAAATATGTCTTTCAAACCACTGATTTTGGCGGCCCACTCAATACCTTCTATGACCTTCTGACTGTTGCGCCAGACAACCCCTTCATTCCAAACGAGTTGCAGGGCTTGGCTGATGCTGCGGGTGGTCTCTTTGTCACACGTGACCCCACTGACCTCGGCCCCAACATCGATACCAACGAGCGGGAAACCTATCGGTTTGTCGCGGGGATCGAAGGGGAGTTTGACAATGGATGGACCTTCGAGCTTTCAGGTAACTATGGCCGTTTTGAACGTCTGAGCATTGATCGTAACCGAGTGATCATGGACCGATTCTTCGCCGCGATTGACGTTACAACAGATGCGAATGGCAACCCAGTTTGCCGGTCTGAGCTGGATGGCAGTGCGCCACCGACGACACCGTTTGATATTCCGCTTTTTGACACGGGCTTTTTCACCTTCAACCCTGGTGATGGTTCCTGTGTTCCGGCTAATATTCTTGGCGGTCCCAATTCTATCAGCCCCGAAGCCGTAGATTTTATTACTACGACAGTCCAAAATAAACGGATTCTGGAACAGACCGTTGTAAATGGCTTTATCGCGGGTGACCTTGCTGATTTTATTTCTCTGCCTGGCGGGGAAATCGGGTTTGTAGTAGGCGCGGAATACCGGAAGGAAAAATCACAGGCAACCTTTGACCCACTTGTGAAGGGCGAGTTGCCGATATCAACGCCTGACGGTAATGCTGGTGATCTCATTAGAGATCTTGATGATTTCCGGCAGACGTCATTGGTATTTGATCCTGAATCGCTAATTACCGACGAAGGCGGAACCTACGATGTAAAAGAGGTGTTCGGTGAGATTTCACTGCCGTTGCTTAGTGACGTATCATTTGCTGAAGAGCTGACGATCGACGCTGCTGCACGTTACGCTGACTATTCTACCATTGGATCTGCATTTACATGGACAGTAGGCGGTACTTGGGCACCAGTATCTGATATTCGGTTCCGTGCTACCTACTCGGAAGCAATTCGCGCGCCCAATATCAATGAGCTCTTTGCGCCGGACCAAAGTCAGACGTTCCGTCCAGTCGACCCGTGTGATCAAGGCGTAATTGACTCGCTCATTTCTGCGGACAGTGCGGCAGGTAATCTTCGGGAAAACAACTGCCGGGCGGCTGGTATTCCAGAAGGCTTTGTAGATCCATTGACTGCCCGGTTTACGGGTGTGACCAGTGGTAACCCAGACTTGCAGGAAGAATCAGCTAAAACGTTCACAGTTGGAGCCATTATCCAACCGCGCTTCCTTGATGGGCTGACATTGACGGTTGACTATTGGAACATCGAAATTACAGATGCTATCGATTCAGTAAGTGCACAGGACATCGTTGACAATTGCTACGATTCCTCAAGCCTGGACAATCAATTCTGTGCTTTGATCGGTCGTAACACGGACACAAGCTCACCGCAGTTCAATGGCCTGAATTTTATTCGCCAAACTGAGGTGAATATTGCAGCCCTGGAAACGGCAGGTGTTGATTTTTCTGCACGGTATCAATTCGATGTAGATGTAAATCAATTCACCATTGGTGTATCGGGCACCTGGGTTGATAAGCTCGACGAGTTCTTTGACCAGACAGACCCAACAGCCATCGACCCTGAGTTGTTCGAAATTCAGCGTCCGGAATGGGCGGGTAACCTCAATGTCAGTTGGGCACGTGGTCCGATGACACTCAACTGGCAAACGCGCTACCAAAGCAAACAGGCGCTGCGTTCGGTTGAAATTGAGACAATTGATACCCGTTTTGGGCCAGCCGGTTTCGCGGATGAAATTTTTATCCACGACGTTTCGTTCAATTATGAAGTGAATGAGGAAATGCAAGTTTACGGCGGTATCAATAACATTGGTGACAAGAAGCCTTTCATTACGGAGCAGGCCTACCCAGTTAGCCCGCTTGGTCGTTACTTCTTTGTCGGCGTAAATATTAGCATGTAGTAGCTCCCGCTTAGGGTGCACTGTGTAAGACCAAAAAAAAGCTGCAGCTTATAAAGGCAGCAAAAAAACAGGCCATAGGACGGCGTAAGATCAGGCCGCTTTAGATATGGTTGAAACAATACCCGGGGGCACGCCCCCGGGTATTGTCTTTTGTCTATTATTCCGGTGAACGCAGGCCTTGTTCAAGATCGTACCGGCCTTCATGATCCCCCTTTGATTTGATAGACGGTTCATCTAGGCGGTATCGACATTCAAGTTATCCGGCAATTTAGAGAAGCGAGATACATGAAGGCAAGGAAGTTGCTTGATTTCCGGTCATGCCGTGGAGCGAGCCTTCAAAACTGCTTTAGCTTGCCGAAGGTTATTTCCACCAAATTACGTTTTTTATAGATGGCTTTGTCATAGTCCTTTGGTGGGTCCGGCTTTTTCGGTGCGGGGCCGTAAGGTTCACGGCACCATTTGTGGTAACCGGCGCAAAACCACCAACCTGATTATGGCACCGCGAGGCAAGCACTGGTTGGCTCCTATGCTCTTCAAAGCATCCTGCACTGCACAAACGGTGCTGGCCTGGAGGGAACAGATGCTCCTCAAGGAACTGAAAGTCCCCAGCGGTATCATTATGGACAAGGCGGCCTTCCATCCAAAAGGCAGGATAAGGGGCTTATTGGAAGCAGCAGGCCATGTCTTACGCTGTCTACCTGCCTATTCACCAGATATGAACCCCACCGAATAGTCCTTTGCGGTCATCAAAAAACGACGGCAGTTCTTCAAAGGAGAAGACCCAATCGCAACTATACTCTGTGGGAATTTATAAAATGAAATTACTATAGAAAATGTCGTTCAGGGTAACCCGCTCCCCGCCGCGCCGGACCACACACCCATATGGGCAATAAAGGCTCAACAACTGTCCATTCTTCGTCCGTCAGATCAAAACGTGCCATGGTAAACTCCTATTCAGGAGCCTTGAACCACAAACAGAACAGGTAAACCAACCCTGATCCTAAGGGCTATTCAGAGATTATCAATGGCCGACCTATTACATTCACAAAAGGTCGGCCATTAATCTGTTTAACCTACCGGGGTCAAAACCCTGGCAGAGGCGTTAGAAACTATAGTTTACACCCAGATACCAGGAGCCACCCTCATAGTTGGCCGCACTGCGACGCGGGTAAGGGAGACCGGCACTAAGACGGTTAGCATTCGGTGAACCAATTCTATCAACAAACGAATTGAAGATATTGGAGCCACCTACTTTGAACCTCAAACGCTCAGTGAACTGATACCCGATTTCCATATCAAAATAAGTAACTGCACCAACCAAAGCACTTGGGTTTTCTGCCGCGCCAATTCTGCCACGCTCATCATAGTGACTACCGTAATAGTTCGCGCGAAGCAGTACATTCCACTTGTCACCCACCGTGGTATTTGCGGTTAAGGTAAAACGGTTTTGTGGGTAGTTGTTTTCGATATCTTCAACCAGGCTATCGCTGACTGGTTGAATGTCGTTAACGAACTTCTGTTTGACTACATTGATTTTATTATAGCTGTAGGCAAGGGAAAAATCCGTGCTTGTGGTGTCTGACCAGTCCTGATTGGCGGTAAGAACCACATCGACCCCAGAGTGCACCACATCCAGCGCATTGGTGTAGAATGATATGGTTGAACCATCTGCGGCGGTAATATCACCCGATCTGTAAATCCTGTTATTCACTGCTATTCTATAGCCATCGACTGTCATAGAAATGTTATCAGTTAGATCTGCGGTCATACCTAGGCTGAGGTTAAAGGATGTTTCCTCGGTCAGTTCCTGCCCACCAGCGGCAACCGCTCTTGGGTCGGTGACAGGGATTAGCCCCTCCAGAACCAGCGCGCCTGTGGCACCGTCAACAGTACTGATGGTCGCTTTGACATTTGCCTGCCCAGGGGTTGGTGCCTTGAAACCTGTAGAGATGGCACCGCGCAACGACACAGCATCAGACACACTGTAACGACCCGCAATTTTACCATTAATAGTGCTGCCAAAATCGGAAAAGTTTTCGTACCTTACAGCATATTGCATCATGAAATCGTCACTGATGTCATGTTCAACATCCACATAGGCAGCGATATTACTACGGGAAAACTCTCCTGCGTCGCTTGGTGAAATTCTTCCGTCAACGCCGCTGCCTTCCTGGCCATCAGCACCGATATAAGAGTTTCTTTCCCCCGCATATGCAGTGAAGGTTTCTTTACGCCACTCCGCGCCGTACGCCAGATTGAACGAATCTGATAGAGGATAGGAGAAGTCAGCATTTACACCGATCTCTTCCTGGTCATATCCCCCCATGACAAAATCCATCTGTGGAATTTGCAAGTCTGGTGTCACTCCCAGTCCTGGGTTGATCTCATTATTCAGGAAATAGCGTAGCTGATTCTTACCATAGCCAAAACTGAAGTCATAAAAGGTACCGTTTGTAAATTCCCCTTTGACGCCTGTAACCAGACTATAGTCTTTCTGATTACCATCAAGGAAAGGTGTATAGCCGGTTTCCAGCAGCGGCCCCGCATACCCGAGCGCTGCCACTGCCTCTAGTGCGGCAGCATCTTCGTCACCCGGTGCCCGGTAGAAGAACCTATAGCGGCCAAAGGTATCGGCGAAACCAACACGGGCATACAGCGAAGCGTTATCATTCAGGTCAACACCGCTATTCAGAAAAACCCGTAATGCATTGGTTTCAGGGCGACCCCATGTCTGGGTCAAAGGGGCATCACCAAAGGGCGCATCAGCACCAACGCCCACAACACCGGCATCGATCAGCGCCTGCGCATCTGGTCGCTGAATACCGCGGGACAAGGCTGCGTTATCTGAATATTCAATGCTCAGGTTAGCAAAGCCATTCTCGCCCAGCGCAAAGCCCTGGTTCATGCCAAGTTTATAGTTTGTTTCCCCTCCGTAATGTTGACCATACTGAACTTGATAATCACCGCCTTCTGAAGCGTCCTTGGGTACAAAGTTGATAACACCGGCTATCGCATCAGAGCCATACTGCGACGAAGCCCCATCACGCAGCACTTCTACGCGTTTCAGGGCGATGGAGGGTATCATACCAATATCAACCCCCTGTGCGCCGTTTCCTGCCGCAGGCGCAAAAAATTGCACTAACGCAGATCTATGCCTTCTTTTGCCGCCTACCAGCACGAGTGTCTGGTCAGGGGCGGTGCCGCGCAGAGATGTTGGACGAACAAAAGCGCTGCCGTCACCTGTCGCAGGCGTCGCGGTGTAAGATGGAATGAGATTTTTTAAATTGTCGGTCAAGTCTACCGTACCGCCCATAGCGTGCAGAGCATTGCCGGAAATCACATCTACCGGAACGGGTGAATCAGATATGGTGCGTGGTTTTTTACTTCTTGAGCCAATGGTCACCACTTCTTCAATCACATAAACTTCATCGGCGGCTTCATCCTCTTCATAAACGCCGAGCCTTTCAGCGCTCGCCGTGTCCGAAGCACGAGGTACAGCCTTCAGGTCAGATTTGCTGTCTACGATTAAAAGGGCACCTGAAGAATCTTCGCGCACGTCAAGATTAGACCCAGCCAACACTGCAAGCAAAGCCACTTCATGGGTGAATGTTCCCTTTGTCCCGCTGGTGGAAAATCCCCGAATTTGGTCATCGCGGTAAATTAATTGTTTGCCGGATTGATCGATATAGGCATCAAGTGCCGATTTTAAATTCCCCGCTTTAATATTAAAGCGGCTTGTGTCTTCAAATGCGATCGCAGCCGAGTTTGCGCCTGACAAAAGTGCCCCCAAACTAACACCCGCAATCAAACATGACTTTAAGCCATTCGCTTTCTTCTTTCGTTCTAGTCCCATTTCGCCCTCCTAAATATCGGTTCCACACCGATCACCTCACCGGCAAATATTTGCCGGTGACTTTAAGGACGAGCAAACTTTGAATATCCTGCGAATATTTTTCAAAAAATTATCCAGAAACCAGAATTTCGTCATTTTCGTCGGTGACTTGAAAGCCAAAACCCTCTGTCAGAAGCCTGACAAAAGCAGACAGGTTATCGGTTTTAAATTTACCGCTGACATGTATATCGGCAATTTGAGGGTCATTGATAATGAGCATCCTATCATTATAGCGATTGAACTCTGCGGCAGCCTCACTCAAGGGCATTTCATCAAAAATAATATATCCCTGACGCCAGCTTAGTTCGCGGTTAACCGTCTCCAATCCTTGGCTCATGACTAGAATAGTGCCCTGGTTGGTTTTGGCTATATCCCCTTTTTTCATTACAACTGATGGCTCTTCACCTGCTGGAGCCCCAAGGACATCAACCTTGACCTTACCCTCAGTAACCGCAATTTCAATTTCACCAGCCTTGCGGTGAACACCAAACTTTGTCCCAAGCACAGTTACGAGCTGCTCGCCTGCAACAACTTTGAAGGGGCTGTTTTCGTTTCGCTTAACCTCAAAAACGGCCTCTCCTTGCTCCAGCACGATCAAGCGCTCCCTGGCAGACATTGTTACATGCAGTTTCGTATCAGAATTCAAAATAATTTTGGAACCATCTGCAAGGGTTTCTATGCGCTGCCCGCCTTTTGCCGTTTGGTAGGAATGCTCAACATGGGATTCTGGATTGTTATTCATTGTCCCGATCACAAAAAGCAGTAAAGACGCGGCTATTGCAGCGCCCAATATTTTTCGTGCCTGCAGACCTATCCCCCAGCTTTTGACAGGGGTTATATGCCCCGGTGATTTGAGCGCTGCGAGGCGGTGTGTGCGCCGCCAAACAGAAATCATCCGCAACAGCGCCACACGGTGACTAGGGGATTGATTGAGCCAGGCAGCGAAACGGGCATCCTGTGCCGCATAGTCATTCAGATCAACACTCTCCCCATCAAAAAGGCCATGCGTATCAAGGCGTGCCAACCATTCTGCTGCCGCTTTCTCCAGAACCCCCAGAGAGGAAGGACTGTTCATATCCTTCAATTGAGTCATATGTCTGTCCCTTTAAGAATCACTGGTATTTTTTTAGTTTCATACCTGTTAGCGGCTATTTCGGAAACATACCTGAGAGACTTTGATAATTTCCGGACACTGCGCTGAATATGCGATTCAACCGCAGACTCGGTTATACCGAGACGTTGGGCGGTTTCCTTCTGCGAAAACCCGTGGATCCGTCTCAATTCTATAACCTGACGGGATTTCACAGGAAGATCATTCAAAGCCGCCTGAAGATATTTCAGCTCTTGTTTCGCTGAAACTTTTTCTTCTGCACCAACGTCATCGCTTGAAATATTTAAACTTTCCATATCCATAACGGCTTCAATCCGCACAACCTGAGCCCTGCGCACTTTGTCAGAAAGAAGGTTGCAGGCTGTGTTGAGCATGAAAGCCTTCACATATTTTGGTCGTTCCTGCCTCGCGGCTGTGTAAACTCGGGTTAATACTTCCTGGCAAAGGTCTTCCACTTCTGAGGGATTATCTTGCCAGTTGCGATAAAGGTAACGCATGAGAATGGTTTCATGCACAAGTACAGCGCGCAAAAACCAATCATCAAGCGATTCTTCTCCGTCATGCATAATTACTTCCCATATCGCTTGTAAACCTATCCATATGTATAAGACGAAGCACCAATTATTTTCCGTCGAAGTTTCCGAATAAATTTTTAAAAACCCCCGATACCCTGTACCTTCTGTCAGTTACTAGTGCAAACTGCTATGGCCGCTTAAGAAAATCGGCCATAAGCGTGTGGGTTATTACCATAAGGACACTGTTGCGTGGCACTTCGAATAACTATTTTCATTTTTGTCCTGTCTCTGTTTTTTGTACCTGCTGGATTTGCCGATGATATCGTTTGGACAGAAAGGAAACTGAAAAAAATCGTTTCCAAGACAGCCACCGCTGCCAAAAAGAAAAAGTGGGAAAAAGCCATTAGATATGGCGAGCAAATGTTCAGCGGGCTGCAAGCGCTTACTCAACCCAATGACGCCAAATATATTACTCAGCTTAAAAACATAAATATATATTATGAGAAGGCAGGTAGGCTGGACGAGGTGGCAGCTCGTGTTCAGACCGGATATCTCTTGTCTAAAGAACATCTCGGTCTCGGTCATACCACCAGTCTGGTCAGCCGCAATCTTTACTACAAACTGCTTATTTCCAAGGCTCAATTTGCAAAAGCAATCCCACTGGTCCATGAAAATTTGTCTGTCATGCCTGCAGGCAGAGATAATAGTTTCCGAAAACTCCATTACCTGGAGCAATTAATACACCTCTACGGCTTGACACGGAATTACCCGGAGCAAGAAAGGGTCCTGACTGATTTTATCCAATTTCGTAAACGGCTCCTTGAAAAATCTGACAAAGGCCACCGTGACACCCTTTTACTTCTTGCTCAAAACTACTGTCTGCAGGGGAAAATGGCTCAGTTTTCCGTACTTACCGCTGAAAACGGCATGAAATACTATTGCCGACATCAAACCCTTGCCCCTGGTTCCGACACTCCGGCCAAGCCTAAAGTGATACGCAAAATAAGAAAATAAAGACCCTACCCGACATCAAAGTGAGCTAAAAACAAGGTTTAGGCCCTATTAATATTGTATTTTGTCAGATTAGCTGATTTGTGTTTCAAGGTGGCGGAAAGAGCATCCACCGTGACAGATCATTTTTATATGGCAGCAGCACAGATTGAGCGCACCCGGCCTTTCTTTCCTTTGTTACATGGCGTACCGCGTGTTGATGATCGCCGTGCCACCAACGGTATCATTCATGTCCTGAAGCTGTGGGTTGCAGTGGCGGGGTGCCCCGGCGTCCTATGGTCCGTATAAAACCCTGTATAACCGTTTCAAGCGGTGGAGTGAAATGGGTGTCCTTGACAAGATATTCATGGAACTTTCCTCACTGGATATTCCTGCACAATTACAGATAAACGCTACCCATTCGAAAGCGCACCGGGCTGCTACCCGCTATGACCGTTGCGCTTATACACTTTTGGCCGCAACCAAAACCGCCGCAATCGTCAGTTGGTGGGTTCGAGAAGTCCTGAGCCTAGATGTGCGCTAATTGAGTGCCGTTTGTCCCCACTTGATTTGGAGGCCCATGGCGTCTGATTTTGCTTTTCATCACTGGGCGGGTCACAGGTCTTGGTTGTATTTCTCTGTGGTGCGGCGATCTGCCGCAGCATGTGATCTCTATTCTTCTGCCGAAGACGCGAGGCGGTACCTGCCCCTAAAAGCAGCAGTTCTCTGCACGCATTTGCCCTTCTCTAAAAGCTTAACCGTAAAAGCCCTGATCAAAAAATTCAACGATTGATCTAGAGCAATTGGGCCTTCCTGAGAGAGCGTAATGTGTAGCTGTCTCAAAGATAGGAGCAAGAAATGGCAATGGGTCCATGGCAACTTATCATCATAGCGGTCTTAGTTCTGGTTCTCTTTGGCCGTGGTAAAATCTCCAACTTGATGGGCGATGTTGGGCAGGGAATTTCTGCGTTTAAGAAAGGTCTGTCAGCCGAACCAGCACCGCTGAAAGCCGAACAAACCTCCAAACTTGAAGGAAGAAAAAGCTAGCTACGGGCTTTCTTAATGCAGCAGCCCTCATAGGGAATATCTGAACATGCAAGAGCAGCACATAGATAAACTGGTAAAACGCATCGAAGCATCGTGGTGTGGCCTATCAGGTAGTGCGTGGTCGCTAGCATTTGTATTCTTATTCTTGCTTTTTGGAGGGCTCGACACCGTGCTCTCAGCCGCCGAAACCAGCCAGCAGAGAGCTACGCAGCTAGAGCGTCTCGCTGCCAAAATAGATGTGCTTGAAATCTTCCCTGGTGCGTCTCGCGTTGGGGCAGTTGATAATACTCTTAAAGCCAGGCCGGCTTATGATTATTCAAATGTGTTGCTTGGCTATGTATTTGTAAATACGGACTTTGTGCCGACCATTGGCTATTCGGGCAAGCCTATCCATGTTGCTATTGCGATGGATATGGAAGGCACCATCAAAGGGGCTCGGTTGCTAGAGCACAGTGAACCCATTGTGCTGATTGGTATTCCTAATGCAAAAATCAAAGCTTTTATCGATGGTTATGTAGGCCTGAACGCGATAACGCTTGCGTCGGCAACTGACAATAAATTGCCGGTTGATATTGTATCGGGCGCGACGGTTACGGTGATTGTCATTGATGTGGCCATCAAGCGTGCCGCGGTTTTGCTGGCCGAACAGCTCAAAATAGGAGGCTTGGGTAACAAAGAAGGGTCGCGCGTTACGCTGAGAGATGATGTTACCGAGCCATCCGACTGGGATACTTTGCTAGGAGACGGCTCAGTACGGCACCTTAAATTAACCAACGCCGACGTTGATCAAGCCTTTGTCGAGTTGGGAAATCCAAAGGCCATTGCGCGACCGGAAAAAGGCGCACAGGAAGACATCTTCATTGATTTGCATACGGCGCTTGCAAGCCAGCCGAGTATCGGCCGCACCTTGCTTGGAGAGCGCGAATATAAAAACCTGTCTGAGCGGCTCGCTGAGGGCCAGCATGCAGTCTTGATCATGGCAAGCGGCCATTATAGTTTCCGCGGCTCAGGATTCGTACGCGGCGGCATATTTGATCGGTTTCAAGTGGTTCAGGGAACACAAAGCTGGCTGTTTCGTGACAAAGCATACAAGAATATTGGCTCTGTTGAAGACGGGCCAGATTTTGATGAAGTCGGGCTATTCATATTGCCCGTAGATAGTGACTTCGACGCAAGCCAATCCTGGCGCGTTCAATTGCTGATCCAGCGTGCTGTCGGCCCTATCACGAAAACCTTTGTTGTCCGCAGCCTTGATTATCAATTGCCCCCGCGCTTCATCAATAGCGCGCCGACACTGGCGGTTGCAGCAGGCGAAGGGGCGGTCGTTGCTGGTGCTGCCGATGTTTCGGTCAGCCCTGTTGTCAAAGCCGTTTGGGAAAGCAAACGGCTGCAGATAATCATTCTGGCGATTGCTCTGTCGCTGCTCACTGTAATTTTTTACGGGCAGCTCAAGCTGGCGGCGCGGCCAAGGCTGTTGCGCGCAGTGCGTCTTGGTTTTCTGACCTTCACTCTTTTCTGGCTCGGGCTATATGCCAATGCGCAGCTAAGTGTGGTGAATGTGCTGACATTCGCCAAGGCGTTTGTTGGCAATTTTAGCTGGGACTATTTTATGATGGACCCGCTGTTGTTCATGCTGTGGTTTGCTGTTGCGGCGGCAATGATCCTTTGGGGCCGGGGGGTTTTCTGTGGTTGGCTATGCCCTTTTGGTGCCATGCAGGAATTGCTGAATGCTATCGCAAAAAAAATGCGTATTCCGCAGTTGCTGGTACCGTGGCCCCTGCATGAGCTACTGCTGTCAGTTAAATATATCCTGTTCATTATCCTGTTTGGGCTTAGCCTCTATTCGATGGCGCTTGCGGAGCAGGTCGCTGAAATTGAGCCGTTTAAAACCGCGATCATTCTCAAGTTTGCGCGTGAATGGCCCTATGTGATTTACGCACTGACCTTGTTGTCGCTGGGATTAGTCGTTGAGCGCTTTTATTGCCGTTATCTGTGCCCGCTTGGCGCGGCTTTGGCAATTCCTGCGCGCCTACGCACAAATGATTGGCTCAAGCGCTATTTTATGTGTGGCAACCCATGCCAGCGCTGTGCCAACGAATGCATGGTCCAGGCGATCCGGCCTGATGGGAAAATCCATCCTAACGAATGCATCAACTGCATGCACTGTCAGGAACTGTATAGCTGCAGGGACCGCTGCCCGGTGATGGTGGAGAAACACCGCCGCCGCGAGAAACGCATGAAACAATCTTTAGGGAAGCAAGAAGTTTAGAGAAACCTGCTGCTCAGGTGTGAATGGGCGGCGAGAGCATGAGAGTTTTTAAGAAAAGGAGGATACTATGTCTGATGAAGTAAAAAACACTCGCGGAATTTCCCGAAGAGGGCTTTTGGGCGGCACAGCAAGCGCTGTCGCAGTGGCAGGCCTTGGGGTAACTGGCGTTTCCACTCTTTCGTCGCCAGCCAAAGCCGCAGGCAAGGGCGACCATGTGGTTAACCCTGGTCAACTTGATGAGTATTACGGCTTCTGGAGTTCGGGCCAAGCGGGCGAAATTCGTATTCTTGGCATCCCGTCGATGCGCGAATTGATGCGTATTCCGGTGTTTAACCGCTGCTCGGCGACGGGCTGGGGCCAAACCAACGAATCGATCAAAATCATGCGCGACGGCATGACAGACGATACCAAGAAGTTCCTTGAGGATAAAGGGGAGGTTTGGCTCAACGGTGACGCACACCACCCGCATATGTCCTTCACTGATGGCAAGTATGACGGCCGCTATCTATGGATCAACGATAAGGCCAATACCCGCGTTGCCCGTGTGCGCTGCGATGTGATGAAGGTCGACAAGATGATCGAGATCCCCAATGCAGCAGATATCCACGGGCTGCGGCCACAGAAATATCCGCGCACGGGTTATGTATTTGCCAACGGTGAGCACCGGGTGCCGATCCCGAACGACGGATCTGTTTTGGATGACCCCGAAAATTATCATGCAATTTTCACGGCGATTGACGGCGACAAGATGGATGTGGCGTGGCAGGTCATGGTTGACGGTAACCTTGATAATGTCGACGCTGACTATCAGGGCAAATATGCCTTTGCTTCATGCTATAATTCGGAAGAAGCAACCGACCTCGCTGGCATGATGGGCAACGAGATGGACCACTGTGTTGTCTTTGATATCGAGCGCATCGAAGCTGGTGTGAAAGCCGGTGATTACCAAACGATCAATGGCGTGAAGGTTCTTGATGGTCGCAAGGGATCAAAATATACGCGCTATATTCCGATCCCCAACAGCCCACACGGTGTAAACACTGCACCAGACAAACGCCACGTGGTTATCAACGGTAAATTATCACCAACGGTTTCGGTCATTGATGTGCAACTACTGCCAGACTTGTTCAATGACAAAATCAAGCCGCGTGATGCGATCGTTGCAGAGCCTGAACTGGGTCTTGGCCCACTCCATACTGCCTTTGATGGGCGCGGCAATGGCTACACCACCTTGTTCTTGGATAGTCAGGTTTGTAAATGGAATCTCGACAAGGCAATCCGCGCTTATAAGGGCGAGAATGTTGATCCCATCGAAGACAAGATCGACGTGCAGTATCAGCCTGGCCACAACCACACATCAATGGGTGAAACCCTTGATGCTGACGGTAAATGGTTAGTATCGCTTAATAAATTCTCGAAGGATCGTTATATCAATGTTGGTCCGCTGAAGCCTGAGAATGAGCAGTTGATCGATATTTCCGGCGACAAAATGAAAGTTGTGCATGACGGCCCAACCTTTGCTGAGCCACACGATTGCATCATGGTGCACCGTTCGGTGGTTAACCCTGCAAATACCTGGACACGCGGCGACAGCTACTGGCAGGAAATTGCCGATCAAGCGAAGAAAGACGGTGTAGACCTTGATGAGGCCAACGAAGTTATCCGTGATGGCAATAAGGTCCGCGTTTACATGCATTCGATCGCGCCAAACTTCTCAATGGATAAGTTTGAAGTGAATGAAGGCGATGAGGTCACCGTCATTGTCACCAATATGGATGATGTGGATGATCTGGTTCATGGGTTCACCATGGCGAACTATGGCGTTGCATTCGAGATCGCAGGTCAGGCTACAGCTTCGGTCACTTTCAAGGCTGACCGGCCTGGTGTGCACTGGTTCTATTGTCAGTGGTTCTGTCATGCGCTCCATATGGAAATGCGTGGCCGCATGCTGGTTAAGCCCAAGAGCGCATAATATGACAAGAACAGCCGCCACGCTATTGATGATTGTATCGCTTGTCCTTCCGTTATGGCTGGACGGGCAGGCGGTGCGGGCGGCTGTTCACAAGGTTGAAAAAGAAGAGGGTGGCGGACTTGCCGCCGCCCTCAAATCTGCCAAGCCGGGCGATACTATTCTGTTGGGGCCTGGTGTATTTCGCGGCAATTTTTTGATCGAAAAACCGATCAACCTTATCGGGAAACCCGGTGCGATCCTCGATGCCGAAGGCGAGGGCTCTGTTATTCGAGTAGATGCTGCGGATGTTACGATTTCAGGCCTGACCATAAGAGGATCAGGTGCTGATCACGAAAAATCAGATAGCGGTGTTTTTCTGGGAAAAAAAGCCCACCGGGCGCAGGTTCTAGACAATCATATCACCGGCAATTTGATAGGCGTTTATGTGTGGGGGCAGAAGGATGCTGTTGTCCGTGGCAATGTCATTGTCGGGCGCCGCGATCACCATATGAACAGCCGGGGCAATGGTGTTTACGTGTGGAACGCGCCCGGTGCCAAAGTGCTTCATAACGATATTCGCTATGGCCGGGACGGCATTTTTGTCAATGCCAGCAAGAAGAACAAGTTTATTGGCAACCGTATGCGCGATCTCAGGTTTGCAGTGCACTATATGTATACGCATAATTCTGAAGTCTCGGGCAACGAAAGCCATAATAACCATGCAGGATATGCGCTGATGTTTTCTGACCGTCTCACGGTTCGGAAAAATTTGGCGGTTGATAGCCTGCGGCATGGCATTCTGCTCAATTACGCCAATAAATCGACGTTTGAAGGCAATAAGGTTGTTCGCGGCGGCGAGCGCTGCGTCTTTATTTATAATTCCAACCGCAACAGATTTTCCGGGAACTGGTTCGAACAATGTGACGTGGGCATCCATTTCACTGGCGGATCTGAACGCAATAGCGTCAATGCAAACACATTCCTGAAAAACCAGCGCCAGGTGAAATATGTCGGCACAAAATGGGTTGAATGGTCGACAGAAGGCAAAGGCAACTATTGGAGCGACCATACGGGATTTGATGTGAACGGGGACGGCATCGCCGATACTGCTTACAAACCAAACGATCTGGTGGATCAAATCCTGTGGCGTCATCCTACCGCGAAATCATTGCTACAGAGTCCTGCTTTTGGCGTTCTGCGCTGGGCTCAACGCCAGTTTCCTGCCCTTTATCCGGGCGGTGTTATAGACCGCCATCCACTAATGGCACCAGTTATACCAGACCTGCCAGGTAATTGGCCTGCGCCGGGCACTTCGCAACAGGCCAAGCACGAAAACAATAAGGAAGCCAAGTGATGGCAGCTACGCCCATATTACGTATCAGAGAGCTTAGCAAATCCTTCGCTGAGACAGATGCCGTCAAGGTAGTATCGCTGGATGTGCAGGCAGGCGATTGCCTTGCGCTGGTGGGGCACAACGGTGCTGGCAAAACAACCATTTTCAAAATGATCCTGGGCCTACTGCGCCCTACAGCGGGCGAAGTGTTGATCAACGGACAGGTGGCTGGCAACCATACAGCTATTGGCTTCTTGCCGGAAAGTGTCAGTTTTCAGTCATCTTTGACGGGATATGAATTGCTCGGCTTTTTTGCTCGGCTGCGCGGTGTTGAGCGTGCAACAGATTTCACTAAGCTCTTGGATAAAGTGGACCTTGCCGAGGCTGGTAATCGTAGGATTGGCACCTACTCGAAAGGCATGCGCCAGCGGTTGGGGCTTGCGCAGGCCCTTATTGGTGACCCGCCACTTTTGATCCTTGACGAACCAACGAGCGGGTTGGATCCGGCATCAAGGCGCCGCTTTTATGCGCTGTTGGACGAACTTCGGGCGACGGGCACAACAATTTTGCTTTCATCGCATGCGCTGAGCGAGGTGGAGGCTTATACAAGCCACGTAGCAATCCTACGCGGCGGCGAATTGCTAGCCAAAGGCCCGATTCAGGAACTCGCGGTAGATGCTGGCTTGCCTGTACGTTTTGATGTGCAACTGCAGGATGGCCTCGATGTTTCAAGCCTGTATCTCAAACATGAAATTTCACCGAAAATCGGCCCGGACAAAAATTCGCTGAGCTTTGATGTGCCAGAGCCACTGAAAATTCCTGTGTTGCATGAGCTTTCGGGTCAACCATCTGTGGTCGCGGATATAAGAGTTCATCCGCCTACACTCGACGATATTTACGCGCACTTCCAGGAAAACGGAAACGATGCTCCGGGTGGATGTGATGCTGGCGACGCCGGGAATGTGACACGGTTCCCATCGGACAGAAAAAGAAAGGCGACGCGATGAACGGGGCACTTACAGTAGCAGGGCTTGAAGTGCGCCTGGGCTTCAGGAATCGCTGGGTTCTGGCGACAACTCTTTTGATGGCAGTACTTGCGCTTTCGATTGCAATGTTGGGCCAAAGCCCTGCGGGCAATATTGACGCCGACCCCCTGATCGTGGCCATTGTATCGCTTGCCAGCCTCACCATCTTTCTCATTCCTTTGATGGCGCTATTATTGTCCTATGATGCAATTGTCGGCGAGGTAGACCAAGGCACCATGCTATTGCTGTTGTCCTATCCTGTTTCCCGTACTGCGGTGGTGCTCGGCAAGTTTTTTGGCCAAACAACTATCATTGGTCTCGCGACGCTTTTGGGCTACGGATTGGCGGGCATCATCGTTGCGTTTAGCCAGGAAAGCGGTGCCAGTGCAGAGGGCTGGATCGCGCTAGCTAAATTGATAGTATCTGCAATCCTGATGGGTGCGGCTTTTGTAGGGCTTGGCCTTGCATGCAGCAGTTTCACGCGCCAGCGCGGCGCGGCAGCCGGGCTCGCAGTTTCCCTGTGGCTTTTGTTTGTCATTGTATTTGATCTGCTGTTGCTGGGCGCGCTTGTCTCGGGGTTTGATTCTGTCATATCCGAAGGCGCGTTTCCCATGATGTTACTCGCCAACCCTGCAGATGTGTTTCGCATGCTCAATATGGAGCTTGTTGCTGGCAGTGGTTTGGTCTCCGGTTTTGCTAAAGTATCGGCAAATGCCTCGATCGCGACAGCAGGTCTGTGGGGCGCACTCTTACTTTGGTCGGTGTCTCCTTTGGCGGTAGCCGTTTTATTTTTCAAAAGGAGCGACATATGACCGCTACTCGATTTTCAGCGCTTATAATTTCTGTCGCAATGATGTTGTCGGCCTGTGACGGCGAGCAGGTGGCGGAAGAGCCCACGCCCATTGATTTGCCCGATACAGCGATTGGCTATTTTTGCGGTATGACTGTTGTTCATCATAGTGGCCCCAAGGGGCAGGTTTTCCTGAAAAGTCAAAGCGAGCCAATTTGGTTTGTCTCGGTCCGCGATACCCTTGCATTTACACGCATGCCCGACGAGGCACACAGGGTAAGAGCAGTTTTTGTAACGGATATGGGCGTAGCCGAAAGTTGGGATCAACCGGGAGATGCCAGTTGGCGTGATGCCAAAACCGCCTGGTTTGTAGTGGGGTCCACTGTCAAGGGTAGCATGGGTGGCAGCGAAGTTGTGCCCTTCACGAACAAGGCAGAAGCTGAGGCTTTTGTGAAAGAAAACGGCGGCCAGATAGAGCGCATGAATGATATCGCGACTGAGAAGCTGTTGGGCGACGGTGATGCCCCTGCAGAAATGAACATGTGATGAAAACGAGTGTAAAACCAGGGCTTTCCCGGCGACGCCTAATCCAATTGGTTGCTGGTGTTGCCGGTGCAGGCGCTGTGTCAGCATTTGCTGCTGGCGCAGAATTTTCAGCGGGTATGCAGTCAGCAAGCTGGCGTGGTATCGCACTTGGGGCTGAGGCATCGATGACCCTGTTGCATAAGGATGGTAGCAAGGCCAAACGAGCCCTCGAAGCGGCAGTCGCTGAACTGCGGCGCCTGGAAGCAATTTTCTCGATTTATGATCCTGCTTCCGCGGTATCGATGCTGAACCGAGAAGGGTCTTTGGTGGCACCACCAATGGAGCTTGTATCACTATTGTCTATTGCCCGAACGATCAGCGAAGCCACTAGCGGGTATTTCGATGTTTCTGTTCAGCCCCTTTGGGCTGCTGCAAGCGAGCAAGAGGCGTGCGAGCATGTATCACTTGTTGATCAGTGGCGCATTGAATTCGATACCAAGATGATCAAATTGGGGTCCGGTCAGGCGGTAACTTTCAACGGGATTGCGCAAGGTGCCATTACAGATGCCCTAGGCGCGCTGCTGCGGCGTGCAGGGTTTTCCGATCTGTTGCTTGACACGGGTGAGATTGTCGCTTCAGGGATGAGCCCGAATCTTGACCCCTGGCAAGTGCAATTGGGGGATGAAGAGGGTCCAACGGTCGCGCTGCGAGATAGAGCCGTTGCTACCAGTAAGCCGTCGTCGCCAAAAGCACACCTTTTTGACCCATTGAGTGGCCGCAGAGGAGCGCTATACAAATCGGTTTCAGTAGTGGCTAAGCGGGCGACCTTAGCCGACGGTTTATCGACAGCCTTGGCAGTTATGCCCGAGCCAGTATGGCAGCACACCTTGGCAAATTTTGATGGTGAAAATATTCGTGTTTTTGCTACACGAGTTGATGGATCAAGCTTCGAACACACAGCGAAAAAGCCAGCTTGATGCCAGGCTGGCTTTTGGTTTTAGGCTTGGGTTCTGAGATCGCCTAAAACGTCTAATTCTCTCTGAGATATGCGATCAGATTTGCAATATCCTCAGGCTTTTTTAGGCCAATAAAGGTCATTTTTGTGCCTTTCAAAGCCTTTTTAGGTTTGGTCAGGAATGTTGCCATGGTGGCATCATCCCACGTCCAGCCTGCTTCACGCATCACTTTTGAATAGCGAAACTTGGGATCGAGGGCGGCTCCTTTATCCATGATACCCGCGAGGCTTGGACCCGTCATATTGCGGCCTGGCTTCAGCGTGTGACATGCGCGGCATTTGTTGAACACCTTTTTGCCCAGAGTAGCGTCACCTTCGGCAAGGGCCTCTCCGGCACCGGCGAGTATTGAAAAACTGGCGATGGCTGCGATAGCGATATGCTTAAACATGAAATTCTCCTGCTAACTAATATGTTGCTGTCGGGTGACATAATTAATGCAATAGGGCATCCTAGAGTTCCTTAAAATTCAAGTCTGAATTGACGCATAAATCGCTATAAAATGACTCAATTTCTGCAACAATCCGACTATTTTGACACATAAAATGCGATATTCCGACAGCTAGCTTTTGACTTAAAATGGACTAAGGGTTCTTTAGCTATTCAACCCAATTCAACGAGATCGTCCTAGAGATGAAATGCGCCATTCAGCCCGCAAGCAGTGCGTCCGCTGGCACGCCCCAGTCGCTATGGAGGCGCTGTGCCTGTCTCATGGACAAGCCGCGTTTTCTATGAAGTAACTCAGAGGCTCTGGATTTTCCAATGAGGGCAGCAAAATCTTTTTGCTCATAGCCCTTTTGGTCCATGATAAATTCGATTGCTGTGACAGCGTCGGGCACATCCATTGGAAATGCACTTTCCTCGTAAGCTTCAATTAGTGTGCTCAGGACCTCTAGCTCATCGCCTTCCGCCGAACCGGGGTGCGCATCCATCAGTTCGCTCACGCGTTCGAGCGCCACTTCATAGCCAGCTTCGTCATGGATTGGATTTACATTTGCCATTTCGTCACCATCATACTTCCGTCACGTCGATCTTGTCATAGTCGGCATGGGTCCCAATGAAGCGAATATAACCTACTCCGTATGGATAGTTAAATTTCACCACGAGCCTGTAACTGCCGCCAAAAATATCAAACACAACTCTGTTGTTACCTACTATACTCGCCTTCGGAAGCTGGTCCTTTACATCCTGCGGCTTTGACCATTTGGCCTTTTTGGCCAGCAGCCACCAGGCGTCCAAGTGTCCTTTTGCGTCCGGATGGGCCTTACTGAAGTCGATCAGTATTTTCCGAGCGATAATCCTCATGCCCCATATTCCCATTTTGGGAACTTTTTGTCAATCACTGGTTTCCAAAATGGGAATATGGGTAAATTTTGAATGCCCTAGGAGCAACTTGTAGGGCGACATATAAAATGAGATAGGATTTGCCAGTTTTCTGCCACTTTCCGATACCCAAAGACGCATTAATTGAGACTGTGCGACGCAATTAAAGAGATTATCCGTCATTTGTGACACATAATTTGAGATTATCCAATAAGCCCGATTATCTGGCTTTCAGGCGGGCCCACTATATGTTTAGGATGAAAGCCAATCTTTTAACACACTTATAGTGTACAGCAAAATCTCGTCCCTCTTCTGGTCCGCCTTTATGAATAATACCAACTACCGTGTCCTCACTGTCGAGAAGGGGGCCGCCAGACATTCCTTGTGTAAGCTTTTGAGTGACCTCGATCATCTGTACAGCACTTTTGATAGGTAGTGAACTGACCATCCCACCACGCACATTTTGTTTGTCACCAGGTCCAAACTGTGGGTAGCCAACGGCAGTCAGCCCATCGCCCAAAGCTACTTCGCTAGTCGAGATGGTAAGCTCAAAATATTCTGTATCAGGGATCTCGTGTTCCAGGATTGCAAGATCCCGAGATTTATCCAACTTTAGCACATTGGTTGTGAACTTATTGGATGGCTTAGTCGGATGATAAACTTCGGTCTCAGTAGCACCCTCCACGCAATGGGCAGCAGTGACCAACCCGATGCCCTTTAGAAAGAAAGCGGTTCCTTGTGCCATATCGCCTTCAAAATGTTCCACGACCCAGACGGCACGATCACGGATTTCATTTCCGGTAGGGACTACCTTGATTTCATTTCCTGGAAATATCTTGTTGAATCGAACTGCCAGTGAGCGAAATACTGGATCTGATTGGCTCCGTATATATCCAAGCCAAGAAATCTTGCCTTGAAGATGTGAGCGAATATTTGCTGAGCCGCCGTGGACCTTTTCAAATTTCTCTTGGGCATCTTTCTCGCCTAATGTCTCGATCGAATATAATGCAGCCCGAATATTGCGAACAAAACGTCTGTCGACGTTCAGCAGCTGATTGACCTTGATACCCGTCACCATCCTACGTGAGTGGCGGTCAGCATAATGGGCTTTGTCGTCGTTTAGGGTGAAGCCATTGTTGGCGAAAATAGTAAGCAAAGTAGGGGCTAGTGTTTCGGGTAAAAAGTGCCCGGGCGAAGGTAGCGATCCTTCAAACAAAACTTTCAATCCCTGGTGGCTTGAAAAAGTGATGTCGTCTGCGTAGCGCGTGTAAATGCAACGGGAATTTCTCGCAAAACTCAGCAAGGCTTTGTCCAGGCGAAAGCAAATCATATTAGAAAGAAGTGGCCTGGTTTTACGCCGCCCTCAGGCCTGATTTTAGTCCGCCCTTGACACGGCCGCCAAGCGCTAGTTGAAAATAGGGAATTTGATGTGATATATCAGCATGCATCTGAACTTTTCAAAGCGATGCGGGCTGTAATGACTTTGTCCTAGTGGTACGATTTCGTTTGGGCTTTGAAATTACTCCGCTTTCCTGTATTCCACCGAGGGAAGGGAGAGGGGAAGTTTTGCAGCGTGCGCACAATCAAACCATATCCAGTGAGCCATTATGCCTCGCTGCGTCTCTGTTTGGGGCTTTCAGACTTCGCGATATCAATGGCGAAGATATCATTATCACCAATCGCCGTGCGCGTGCTCTACTCAGTATGCTTTGCCTTGCTCCCGATGAACCCATTGAAAGAGAGCAGCTCAGTAAGCTCTTGTGGCCAGGACGATTTCCAGCACAAGCAAGAGCAAGTTTGCGGCAATGCCTTTTGAACTTAAGTAAGCTGCTGGAGGCATCAGGGTCTGATATATTGGATGTTTCACGAACTCAAATTCGTCTCAAACCCGAATCTATACAAACAGACCTTAGCCGTTTGGAAATGGCGCTTGCTGAGAAGAACTATGTCACTGCCTCTGACGAGCTGATGGTTATCGGCGGCAAACCGTTGCTCGATCAGATGCAATTTGGAGAAACGTTTCAAAAATGGTTGAGCGAGCAACGCGGCTTTATTGAACAACGTCTGCAAAAGGCGATTTCTTCAACCTTATCCTATTTAAAAGATAATAACTTAGAAGAACATGCGCGTCTGCTGACAGCTTGGGCGCCTCGTAAAGCTGAGGCGGCTTTAAAAACACGAAGTAAGGACGAAGTCGTTCGGTTAGCTGTACTACCATTTCGCTCGCTCATGGAGCTGGATGATCAGGATTTCTTGGCCGACGGTGTTGTCGATGAATTGATCACAACGCTCGGAAAAGTGCCACAGCTGCGGGTTGCAGGCAGAACCTCGTCATTCCGGTTTAAAAATGCAAACAGCCCCGTATCGGAAATTGCAAGCCGGTTGAATGTCTCATACCTTCTGGAGGGTGCAGTTCATCAACATGACGACCAACTTCGCATCAGTGTGAGCTTGATTAACGGAGCAACAGGTTTTGAGGTCTGGAGCGATAGCTATGACGGGAGTGTGGATGATGTTTTTGCCGATCGCGAAAACGTCGCGCGCGCCATTACAAATGGGTTGATGGCATCGCTTGATCTTTCGGCGCATGATTTGCGACCTCGTAATCTGACGGATAATCGCGAAGCTTACGGCCTCTATCTGCAAGGCCGGGCTCTGACTTTGCGGGCCGTTGGTGACGGGGTACTCGCGACAGGTATCGAGTTGCTCGAAAAGGCTCTGGAGCGCGATCCTGAATTCAGTGAATGCTGGACAGCATTGGCAGAAGCTTATCTCTATACGGCGGTCTTTACACCAAGCCTCGAACGGGCCGCATTAGCCGAGAAAATGGCAGATGCCGCTCGCAAAGCTATCTCATTAGCCCCCAAAAGCGGCCATGCACGTGCGATGCTTGGCGTTTACGAGTTCATCAATGGCAACCCTGTTGTGGCACTTGATCTTGCATTTGAAGCCTATCGGCTGGAGCCTACGAATGTCGATGTCATCGTACGACTTGGCTCGTTCCTCATGTATATCGGGCGAACCCGTGAGGCGATGCCTTACATCAAGGCAGCGATTGAACGCGACCCTGTTCATGGGCGTACCTATATCGCTTTGTGCGCCGGGCATTTGTGCCTTGGTGAGTATGATCAGGCGATCATTGCTGGACAACGCATGATCGATCTTGGGATTCCCGGGCTCTGGCTCGCTGTGACTCAAGCTGCCGTCGGCCAGCATGAGCACGCGGTTGAAACCTATCGCAGCGTGCGTGTGCATCTCGGCACAACGATTATGCGCCCGCCGGGCATGCCGCCAATGGATGACGCCGCCCGCGATGCGTATTTTGACTTGGCGGCAAAAGGCGTTTGCAGTGGAGAGCCTGAAGACCGGGCCCTCTATTGTCAGGTGCTGGATGGCCTTCATGCGACAATGGCTGACCCCTATGATCCCTCGATTGCTTTCCCGGCGATCTGGATGGGGCATACAGACCTTGCGATGAAGATATATCGCGAAGGAATGAGCCTCGCCAATATGTTTGGCCTGATGACGTTCTGGTCTGACAGTGACCCAATCCGTCAGACACGCTTACACCCGGATTTCATGTCCTTTGCAGAAGACATCGGCATAGTCGCAGCCTGGGAAAAATATGGCTGGCCGGACCTGTTACCTAACCCGCAGGCAGCACTTTAAACCAGCATCTAAGTCATTTTTGACGTTTTATTGACGGTAGGCCCCGTTTACGTGGAGCCCTGTTTTGAAACAACATAGCTTCACTGATTATGCATGCGGGGAGCATGTTCAGACACAACAGCAACTTCATGTTTGCGGCTGATCCGTTCTTCCCTGTGCTCACTGAAGTCGGGGGTGTTTATGCAAAACGTAAACGAAATAGCTGACGAATTCGCGACGCTGATAGCCGCAGGTGATCCACACGCCGCGGCCTTGAAATATTGGGCGCAGGATATCTCCATTCTTGAGCCCGCCACGGCGCGAGAGACGCGTTCGCAAACAGTGACAGGGTTCACTGCTGCGCAGATGAGACTCGAAAATTGGTTGCGCGGTAAGTTGATGGAAGACGTGCTCGTCGACGGTCCATTTATCACCGGCGAAAATTTTGCGCTCTTCATCGACATGGACCTGATCGATCAAGCCACAGGCGACCGCGCGTCCTTTAGCGAGATTGCGATTTACACCGTACGTAATGGCAAAATCACCGAGGAGAGACATTTTCATGGGTAGTCTACTTTCGGAATTGAAGCGGCGGAACATCTTCCGCGTCGCGGGCGTTTACGCCGTTGCGGGTTGGTTGCTCGCGCAAATGGCCAGTGTGCTCGAAAGCTCAATGAATATGCCAGCGTGGTTTGACACAATGGTCGTGTCCTGCCTGTTGCTCGGCTTCCCGATTGCGATGATCCTGGCTTGGGCGTTTGAAATGACGCCGGAGGGCGTCAAGCGCACCGAAGCTGTATCTGAGGGCGAGAGCGTGACCGCCAGAACGGGGCGCGGGCTTGATTATGTTCTGGTGGTCGGTTTGGCGCTGGTCGGTGTGTTAATTATTGGCGATCGCTTGCTGCCGGAAAAACCGAACGAGGCTACCTCTGTCGCTTCGATGGCTGAACTCGGAGAGTTTGCAGGCCAATCCATTGCCGTCTTGCCGTTTGAGGATTTCTCACCCGACAAGGATCAAGCCTATTTTGCCGATGGCATTGCCGAAGAACTGTTAAACGTCCTCGCCCGTGTTGAGGGTCTGCGCGTGGCATCGCGCACGTCAGCATTCTCATTCAAGGAACGTAATTCCAGTATTTCGGAAATTGCTGAGGCGCTGAATGTTGAACACATATTGGAAGGCAGCGTGCGCAAAGCTGGTAACACGCTGCGCATCACCGCCCAATTGATCGACACCAGAACTGACGAACATATGTGGTCGGAAACCTATGACCGCCCTCTATCGGCGGAGAATATATTTGAAATTCAAGACGAGATTTCCCAGGCGATTGTTCTGGAGCTGAATGGCCGCATGGACTTGCTACCGGAAACCAGCCACCGACCGACCCAATCCACTCAAGCTTATGAAGCCTATTTGAAAGGCAAGGAGTCTTATGGCTCGCGCAATATCGCTGATATCGAAGCCGGTATTACGGAGCTGATCCGCGCCGTTACGATTGATCCGGAATTCGCGGTGGCGCATGCCAAGTTGGGCCGCGCCTATACATTGGTAGCGAGCTATGGTGGCCTAGAGAAGTTCAATGCCCACCCGCGCGCTCAAATCCATATCGAACGCGCCCAAACGCTCGCACCAGATGACTGGGAAGTGCTCTCTGAATACGCTTGGTATCTAGAAGCCATAAGAGATAATGTTAGCGGGAAGGACGTCACCGTTGATCATGTAATCACCGCCTTTGATGCCGCGATTACTGCCAATTCTAATAATGCCGAAGCCCATCGCGGTAAGGGTTATGTGCTCTTCAGAGTCGGGCGGAATGAGGCTGCCAGAATTTCGCTGGAGCGCGCGAAAGAGCTCAACCCGAGGGACAGTCTTATCCTCTTGAATCTGGGAACAATTGTACAGGAACAGGGTGATTTGGAAGCAGGTAAAGCCCTCGCCATAGAAGCCCTTCGACTATCTCCAGAATCTCTACATAACTGGCGCACTTTGGGGTGGTCCTATCGACGTCTTGGTGACGTTGAAACCGCGCACCGGATCTACCAATCCTGCCGAATAGAAAATGACTGCACAGATAGTCTAGGGAGTTTGCACCTGGAGTTAGGGATTGATGTGAGTGATTCCCGTCTTTTGGGGGGTGAGTATGCCTTGTTCATAAAAGCTTATCTTGCGGGTGACACTGGCACTTTCACACAATTAGTATCTACACTGAATGCGGCACCGCTAACTGTTAAACTCGATATGTATGCATCAGTTGGGCGCTGGCATGAGGGTTACAAGCTCATTCAGGAGAACCCCGGTACTTTTGAGGCGTTAAGTGCGCAAGGGTCATCCGTGGACGCCGTCACACAAAAAATTACGCTACTGGAGACATTGGAGCGTGAAAACGACCCACGGGCAGCGGTCATTAGAGCCTCGCTGTCAGAGACATATGATGGCGTCGTTCCCAGCAAAAGCGCCTCATCAGAGGCCTATATTAATGGCGCACGATGGCGAATGCTGAACGATGAGCCGGACGGCGCGATGGTTTGGTTAAACGCGCTGGCGGACCACGGTATAACAGTACTCGTGCACAAATATGCTGCGTTCGAGCCCCTAAACTCTCGCGCTGATTATCAAACCTATCTCGCACGGATGGAAAGCTACCGTGTCCGCGACCGCGCGCTAATCGAAGCCCAACTCGCCAATCCTCCTGATGTCTGGTGGAGCCCTGATGAATTGGAGGCTGAATAATGCGCCTGCGCGCTCTCACCAAACATCTTCGCGAACAAAACTGGTTCGCCGTAGCGCTTGATTTTGTCATTGTCGTTCTGGGCGTCGGCATGGCGTTGGCGGCGGGCGAATGGTTGGGCGCGCGGGCACAAAAGGCGGACTTAGCCGTCGCGAAATTGGCAATCGACGAAGACCTGGCCAAAATATACGCCAATTCCCTAGAGCGTGTTGCCGTCAAAGATTGCCGGATCGCTCAAGTGCAGAGCATTGCAAACAAGCTAGAGAATATGGATGAGCCCTGGACAGGAATTCGTCCTATCTCGGCACATTCAATATCGGGAACCCTTGAGGGCGTTATGCGCTCGCCTTTTCGGAGCTGGCGATCAGGGTCTTGGGAGGCCGCCAAAGCGCGCGGTCTTTTAAACCATATGGAAGAAGGCCAAAGGCAGGCCCTGGAAGATGCGTTTTTTATTGTACCCACCGCAATTGATCAGCAGACTACGATCTTCAATAAACAATCGCTACTCAAAGCCCTTACACTGGAAACGGTGCTCACACCGTCCGACCGCCTGCGATATTATGATGTGCTGGCAGAAATTGATGCCGCCAGCGCCTTATTGGAAACGGGGTCTGAGTTCACCATTACCTATATGGAAACAGCCTTCGTTGAGGTCGCCCCCGCAACGCTGACGACGTTTCACGACGATTTGCGCGAAATCAACGCTCTAGGTTCTCTCGGTTACGGCGATTGCTATAGTCCCATTACTTTACCAAATGTGGATTTAACACCCGCAAGCGCGGAGCGTGAACAATGATCCTCCGCCGCATCACACTGCACGTCAAAGATCAGAACTGGTTCGCTGTTGGGCTCGACTTTGTTATCGTTCTTGCTGGTATTCTTATCGCGTTCCAAATCACCAATTGGAGCGAAGAACAAAGCGAGCGCGCAGAACTTGCGCGTGCTGAAATCGCGTTGCAAAGCGAGTTGGCTCGCAATTATTTCAATGCGGCAGAGCGTATATCTTTAACGGATTGCCGAGCGGCACAATTAGGCGAGCTGGCAGACCGCTTGCTGGCGCCCGGGGAGGCTTGGGAGGGCATGGCGCGTCATGACTCGGATGTCGTTTTGCCACGTGCAATTGATAGCGTGTTGCGCTCACCCAGCCGGATTTGGGGATCGCGTATATGGCAATCAGGTCTTGCGCGGGGAACCTTTAATCAAATGGAAGCGGAACGCCGCGAGGCATTGGACCTGCTTTTTCAACAAACCAAACATGCCCAGGCGCTACAAAATGATATTCAATCATTACAAGCGCGGCTGAAGATTCTTAGCCGGACAACAGAACTCTCGCGGACGGATCGCGTGCGATATTTCGACATCATATCCGAGATCGATGAGTATAGCGGTTTTCTTGAACTCATCTCCGGCCAGATTGTCGACAATATGGAGCAGATTGGCGTTCGCCTTGATGAGGCGAAGAAATCCGAGATGCGAGAATTTCTGGCGGAGAGAAATGTCGTACGTAAAGATGTTTATGGAGCCTGCACCAAGCTCATCACGCTCCCGTTTCTTGCAGAGACTGAAACGGAGGCTGTGCCATGATCCTCCGCCGCATCACACAACACGTTAAAGACCAAAACTGGTTCGCAGTGGCGTTGGATTTTTTCATCGTCGTCGTCGGCGTGTTTGTGGGCTTGCAAGTGCAGGAATGGGCGGGGGAACAGGGTCGCCGAAAGATTGAAAAATCCTATACAATGCGCCTGCATGATGAAGTCATTGATGTTCAGGCCGTCAGGACGCCGTTAAGCGTCTATCGCCATAAGGTGAGAGATGACCTGATAGCGGCAACATCGCTTCTTTTCGGTGATGCTGATCGCGCTCTTAGCGCCGAGCAATGCGAGAGCATTGCATTGTCTTACACAGTATCGAACCCCACCGATGACCTTGCGTCACTGCTTGAGCTTCAATCGTCTGGCGGATTGTCGCTGTTTCAAAATACGAGCGTATTGTCGGCGTTGCGCACTTTCTTGCTCACCAGGGCGCGCGCACGCGATTCAAGAGCCGGCGTGGCTGTGTCTATTATTGAGCTTTCCAGGGGCCATCCGCAGTTAATACGAACGTCGTCTCCAAGCGTTTTTTCGGCAACACCGCCGATCTTTGCGGAATACCAGTGCGACGTCGAAGGCATGCGCGCCAGCCCGGCATTTTTGAATGACTATGAGCTCAACCAGGCGAACTTCGCTTTTCATGTGCGCGATATTGGCCTGGTGGATCAAAGCCTCGCCGATCTCCACCGCGTTCTCGACCAAGTTCTCAACATTACACATGAGGAGGCGAACTGATGCTGCTCCGCCGCCTCACACAGCACGTTAAAGATCAAAACTGGTTCGCCGTTGGGCTTGATTTTGTCATTGTCGTTGCGGGTATCCTCATCGCTTTTCAGATTACGAATTGGAGTGAGGCGCGTAAGGACCGCCAGGATGAGAAGGTGTTTCTTCAGGATTTGCACGATGATATTTTCCGGGCCTCCCTGCAATCCGACCGGACGGAAGCTCTTCGAACTCGTCAAGCGCAAAACCTCGAATCTGCGGTAGAGCTTGTTTTTAGCGATGCGCCGAACCGCGAATTGCGGAAGCCCGAGTGCAGCGCGATTGCTTACTCCCATACGACCTATGTTGGCCGCGCAAAATTACCATCGCTTATCCAGCTTCAAACAGCCGGTCGGACCGGGATTATCTCTGACAGAAACCTTGCGCGGGAATTGGCTGAACTGACGCAACGCCATGAAGCCCTGGACACAGCTATCAGAGAAATAGAAAGCATCGATATTGGTACCAAATTTACTGAATTCTTCACAATAAATACGAAGCTGATACCCGCGGCCGGCGGTTCAGGCGAGTTGGAACGTGACGCCGAGGTCAGTTGCAAACTGAGTGAACTTCGCGCCAATCGTTTGCTTCTCAATGGCATCACATCCAATGCCGATGCCTATGACGCATTCATGCGCGATGGCTTTGTGCCATGGGTGGCGCAAATGAAACAAGTCCACGAGCGCATCGATACATTGCTTGGCATTGTCCATAAGGAAAACGAGCAATGATCCTCCGCCGTGTCACAAAGCACGTCAAAGATCAGAACTGGTTCGCCGTGGCGCTTGATTTTTTCATCGTCGTTGCAGGCATCCTCATCGCCTTTCAGATTACGAATTGGAGTGAGACGCGGGGCGAGCGTCATCGCGAGGCTCAGATACTGCGCGAAATTGCAACCGATTTACAGGGCGACATCTTTGAGTATTCCAAAGCGCTGAACTACGCTTTAGACAAAATCAGCGCCCTAAATCACATCCTTGAGGAAACGGGTAACTTACCTAGCTCCGGCTCTGCCGATGATTATCTTGACGGCGGCAGGACCTATAGTGAATATCTCGAAGACAGCAATGAATTGCGTATGCGCGGATTTGCCGAGCGCTCGCTGTCATTCAAGGAGCAGCTTTGGTCACGCGCAATTACTATTATTCTTGCGCGGCCAAGCACGACTGCCTTTGTCTCTTTAGAAACCTCTGGCGAGCTTGACCTGCTTCAAAATAAAGGCCTTGTGCGGCAGTTACAGAAATATCGTCAGAAGACGACAGGTTTGCAAAAAACCCAAGACGTGACCCTCAGGCCCGCAAGAGGTCGTGCAAATGAGACCGGGCATTTGTATGGCCTGTCGCTGTTCAGCGAAGTTGATGAAGATGCCCTGATAGACCTTGTCTCGACGACCCCAACCTTAACGGCTGTTCTGCAATCCCAGCTTGGTTATGGCAAAGTGCATTTCACCAATCTATCCGCTGCAAATGAACTGGCGGTATTGCTTCTAAAACAAATAGAAGAGGAACTGGCCGAGAAGATAACCCTTCAAACGGAGGCCGCGCCATGATCCTCCGCCGCATCACACAACACGTCAAAGACCAGAACTGGTTCGCCGTTACGCTTGATTTTTTCATCGTCGTGGTTGGTATTTGGGTTGCCCTAATGGTTGGCCAGTGGGCGGACGAGCATCAACAGCGTACAGATTTGGCGCGTGCCGAAAACGATATCAATAATGAGATCGCCTCCGTTTATTACTACGCCCTTGACAGGCAAGCCGCGATTGAGAGAATTGCTCGAGAATAGTGGCCAAGATAAGAGCCGCATGTAGGCTACATTCTCCAATTCGCCCAAAATCATTTCTAGTTTTAACCAAGGTTGCCAACCAACTGGAAACTGCTGTTGCAGTTTCCTCTTTGGCTTTTTTATGTGGCTTTTTGGCCTATGGCGCGGAAATTGGCAGTACCGAATCTCATTTTATGTGCAGGTGAGTCTCACTTTATGCGCACTAAGTCTCACTTTATGTGCTGCTGTCGGGTGACAACATTAACGCAACAAGGAGTCCCAGAGTTCCGTTAATTTTGGATCTGAATTGACGCATAATTTGCTATGGAATGACTCAATTCCTGCAACAACCCGACGGATTTGACATATAAAATGCAATGATCCGACAGGCTTCTGTTTGACGCATTTTACATATCTCCATGCCTAACATATTTGTCCGGTTTCTCATCAGGAGCGGACAGAACATTATTGCTTGTGGACGGCAACTTCTGACCCAATGCAGACTAATTTTGCATCACTTAAAACTCTGCATTGCACCAAAACCACCAATCCCCTCGACTGGGGCCCATTGTTTGCGCTAGTGTTCAATTCGGCTTCATTGTTTGGACAAAGTAGTTCCATATCGATTTGGCGGTGCAAGCACGGGGGAGCGGCATGTTCAGGAATTATTTCATTACTGCAGCACGGCATATTTTTCGGCACCGTCTCTATTCTTTGATCAACATCATGGGGCTCGCTGTCGGGGTTGCTGCCTGCCTATTGATTTTTTTGTTTGTGCGCTATGAGACCAGCTACGACAACTGGTTGCCCAACGCCGAGAATGTTTACCGGCTGAACTATATAAATTTCTATAAAAACGGCGATGATTATACTTGCGGCTGCGCACCTGGTATCGCCAAAGCCACGATCGATGCACGGTTCGAAGAAATAGAACAATCCACCCGCTTTTATGCGATGGCACCGGTGATCACCCATAAAGACCGATCCTTCATGGAAACGGTCTGGATGGCAGATCCCAGTTTCTTTGATGTGATCGAGCTGCCCTTTCTGGAGGGTGACCGCGCTACCGCATTCAGTACCCTGTCCAGCATCACTATTTCAGCGCGCATGGCGAAAAAATATTTCGGCGATATGTCACCGCTTGGTGAAACATTGGCCTTCAATCAGCAGGGTGAAATCCGCGACTTCAAAATTACTGGCGTATTTGCGGATTTGCCGAAAAACAGCGAGTTTGATTTTGATATGATCTTCCCGTTGGATAACAGCCTGTATGAAGACAGCAGTGCCGTGAACGTACGCTGGTTCAATACATGGGGTTATGTGTATTTCACGCTCAAATCTGGTACGAACCCTACGCAGATCAGCAGTCAACTCGAGGACATAGTCGCCAAAAATGTGCCGCCGATCGATGACCGCGCGCCAGAAGATACCATCGAACTGAGCATCACCAACGTGAGAGACATCCACCTGTATTCGGCCCAACATCCGTCAGGCCTCTTGCACGGCATGAGTACCCTGGGGGACATCGAGCAGGTCTATACATTCAGCGCCATCGCGCTTTTGATCCTGGTGATTGCCTGCATCAATTTCATGAACCTATCGACCGCGCGCTCGCTGCACCGGGCCAAGGAAGTCAGCCTGCGCAAGGTATTGGGGGCAAATAGGGGGCAATTGATCCGCCAGTTTCTTGGTGAAAACCTCTTGGTTGCGGCTGCCGGGCTACTGATCGCGCTCGCACTGGTGGATGTCGCATTACCACATTATAGTGCACTACTGGACATCGACCTGGCCCTGAATTTTTGGTCCGACCCAACACTGATCGGCGTCGGCATAGCACTGCTGGCCTTTATCGGTGTGGTGGCGGGGCTGTATCCTGCTTTCTATCTGTCAGCGTTCCGACCCGCAAAAATACTAAGCGGCGATGTGATCGGGGGCCGGTCAAAGGCTTCCCTGTTCCGGGCAGGCCTGACCATTTTCCAGTTCGCCACATCAATCGCGCTGATCATCGCAACGGCGGTTGTTTATGGTCAAAATGTATATAGCCTCAACAAAGACATGGGCTTTAACAAAGAAAATACACTGGCTGTGCTCAACTTTGGGGCCAGCTACGCCCGAGATCACCGCGAGACCTTTGCCCAGGAAGTAGCGCGCCTGCCGCAGGTTGAAAAGGTCAGCCAATCAATTGTAGCGCCCGCCAACTATGTGGGCTGGCATGCCAACTTCAAAGTCATTGATCAGGCTGACGCGGAAGCCCACGCCATATCTCCTATCCCGACAGACCCTGAGTTTTTCCGCCTGTATGAAATACCGCTGCTGTATGGTCGCTATTTTGATGCGAACCGGGAAAGTGACAAATGGCCTTATGGTGAGCGCGAGGAAGATGACCCGCTGCTCACAGGGGCGGCTATTGTCAACCAAACAGCTGCACGACAGCTCGGCTTCACGTTGCCGGCGGATGCGGTTGGACGGTGGCTTCAAAGTGGCGATACGCAGCTTGAAATCATCGGCGTGGTTGCCGATCACCATCACCAATCGATGAAAGAACCAACACGGGCTTTTGTTTTCACCTATGACCCGCCGCGACTGCGTGTTTTGAATATCAAATACGGTGCGGGTGCTGACCCGGTGGAGCTACAACAAGACGTGGCTGCCATCTGGAAAACCCTGATTCCCAGCGCTAACATGCGTTCGATGTTTATCGAGGACATGATTGCGGGTTTATATGCTGCAGAAAGCAAGCAAAGTCAGATGCTGCTGGCCTTTTCTGTTTTGGCGATCCTTGTGGCGTGCCTGGGACTGTATGGCCTAGCGGCTTTCACCGCAGAGCAGCAAGCCAAAGCGATAGCCATTCGCAAGGTTCACGGGGCGGCTGCATGGGATATTGTGAAGCTATTATTGCTCCAGTTTTCCAGGCCGGTTTTGCTTGCAAACCTGATCGCCTGGCCCGCCGCATGGTATATGATGGCCGACTATCTGGAGGGATTTACCTTTCGCATCGAGTTAAATCCGCTCTTCTTTATCGCTACCGGCTTTGCCGCCCTTGCTATTGCCTGGATGACAACAGCATTTCACGCGCTGAAAGCCGCCCGCACAAACCCCGCAGTGATTTTGAAAAGCGAATAAAGAATACAAACGTTTTATTTTTATGTCTGCTCCTGGCGAGAAGCAGAAGTTTCAGGCGTTAAAGCGAACAGTCCGCTTTGTGATCAGAAAGCGGACGTTGGCCTACAGTTGCCGTAAGGACTGCAATTCGCCAGAAGCGGTCCTTGCTAAAAGTTTTGCGGAATGCTCATATCCAACAGAGGCTAAAGTGGCCGCAATCGAATTCGGGGGCACTAATGAACAAAAAAATAATGGGACTATCCTTTGTGTTTGGCGGCCTGATTACCTGGGCGGTTCTATTCTTTGGCAGCGCGGAAATTGCCCAGCCAAGGGATAACTTGGAACAAGGCACCACTTCAGAAACTGGTGTTATCGCTGATAGCACGAGCCGTTCCGCGAATAATTCTGGTGTAGAGCGATTTACCAACCTCAAGGCAGGATATCGCTTAGTGCCTGGTGAACTTCAAAATGACACTTTTGAAGGGCCGATAATCCAAGCCTCAGTCATTGCATATAGCGATTTTTTTTCTCGGGCCTACGGATACCCGGACAAGTACGTAGCGCCGGAATTGCCTGAGTATGTGGATTTCATTGAATATGAAATGAAATATGCGGGCCCATTTCAAAAATGCCAGCTTAAATTTCTTATCGATAAGGATGCCCCAGTCGAGCTACCACAGGTAGCCACCATTGCGCCCTTGTTAGGTGGTAATCTAGAGATGTTTCGTGCAACATTGCCTAAGAGAAATCAAAATTATGCGGAAAAAGAATACCAGCGAGACTTCCGCCTAAACCGATCCGCATTTGCGACGTTGGGAGTTTCGCCTCTCAATAATTCTCGGTTGATAGGGTTAGGAAAACCTGGCACAGAGCAAGCAATGTCCTCTGTGTCACTTCCGTTGAGCACCGCAAATCCTGGGATTTTTCAAGAATGGAATTTTGTGACGTTGGTACTGGGCTGCAGCGAGCTCACGAAAAACATCATGGAGCATCAAGATGTTTTTGTCGCTCTGCAGCCTAAAGAACGCACCCCTAGAAGTAAGACTAAATTCGTGAAAGGTGTTGGGGACGTCTTGCCCATACAACTTCCTGATCAGATGAAGCTGGAAGCCCTGCAGATTCTAAAGAAAATAGAATTCTGATCCGTCTGCTTCGGGTCAATAAGCGCCCGAGCGCTACTAATCTAGAATGTCCGCTTCCTGAAACGATAGGAGACGGACCATGAAGCTATTTTTCCAGAAACCTCTATCCCCCGGACCTTGGAACAAGGGCCAACTTATTGGACAGAAACCACCACTGAAGCTGAAAGATATTTGGGCAATTCGTATTCGATTGCAGTTGCGTCAAAGCATTCGGGATATTGCCCTGTTCAATTTGGCACTCGATAGCAAACTGCGGGCTTGTGACCTGGTCAAAATCAAGGTGTCGGATGTGACCGGGGGCAACGGCGTAAAACGGCGCGCTCAGGTCGTGCAGCAAAAGACGGAACGGCCAGTTCGGTTTGAAATCACAAGGCAGGCTCGAGACTCGATTTGTGCATGGATCACGAAGGCTAATCTAGTTTCGTCCAATTATCTGTTCCCCAGCCGTATTAACCGTTCGCAGCACCTATCTACCAGGCAGTACGCGAGGATCTTAAAACTATGGGTTCAGGAAATTGGTCTTGACCCTTCGCGCTATGGCACTCACTCGATTAGGCGCACAAAGGCATCGCTCATCTACAAGAAAACAAAGAACTTGCGAGCAGTTCAATTACTCCTCGGCCATTCAAAGCTTGAAAGTACGATCCGTTACCTTGGCATTGAGGTTGACGATGCACTTGAAGTGGCGGAGCAGATTGAGATCTAAAAGCAGACGCCGAGAGCGATCAATAAAATGGTCGCTTTCTCGTCATGAGGGGAAGTTTGTGAAACGAGTCCGAATGCCGGCTTTGTCTGATCAATGCGTCTTGTGCACTATGTTGGCGCGAAGATTCTGTGCAACCTTTTCCCAAGATGCTAGCCTTGTTTAACTGATAACGAGCGCAGGCGGCAAAAGATGAAAATAGCCTTTGGCAGTGATTTGCATTTGGAGTTTGGCGGGGCGGAGCCTTCACTTGATCCGGTGCGCGGCGCCGACGTATTGGTGCTTGCAGGCGATATTGCACGCGGTCGACTGGCCAAAAGAGAATGTCCGCTCATTTTGAAATATGCAAAGCAATGTGCCGAAGCACTGGGGCTTCCTGTAATTACAGTCGCGGGTAATCACGAATTTTACGGCCAAGAGTACAATAAGTTCATGGCGGGGTGTCGGGAATATGTGACCGATATGACAAGCGTTTATTTTTTGGAAAATGATGTTGTTAACCTTGATGGTGTTCGATTTGTCGGCTGCACCCTTTGGTCCGATTTCCGGGCAGCGAAGGACGTTGCCTTTGCTATGCAATTGGCCAAAACAAGTATCAACGACTACCAGAAAATTAAGCTGGCAAACGAAGCTAGAACTAGTTTCCGAAAGCTCTCACCGCGTGATACCGCAGCGAAGTGTTTGGAAAGCAAACAGTTCCTGAAAAAGGCTTTTCATGAAGATTTTTCGGGGCCTACGGTAGCGGTGACGCATTTCCCACCCGTGTTTGCAAGCGACCCACAATATTTAGGGGATCAATTGTCACACTACTTCTGTAACGATTGGCGGAAGGAAATTGAGGAAGGTAGTTTGTCGCCTGATTTGTGGATCACCGGTCATACGCATTATTCCACAGAAATGCAGATTGCTACCACCCGACTTGTTTCGAGGCAGGCAGGATATCCGGACGAACTGGAGCCATTTGAGTGGGGAATAGTTGAAGTGTAAGAAAGCTGAATGGGCTGCGATTTAACGCTTTGCCCGCGAATTCTTTACGGTGGACTTCAATGGCCAAGGCTTTAGGTCAGAAGCTAGGTAGAATATCTGACGATTGGTATCCACAGCCGGTCCTGTGGCCGGATAAACACCAGTCTCTCTGAGTAGGGTTGCAAGATGCTTGGGTGATGTATGGTGCTCATTTGCTAGCGTCGATGCGGCCACATAGTTCCTAAGGAAACATTCAATAGCTTGTTGTTTCACGACGCGAATAGTGCGGTTTCGAAATGTTCTGGTCTCGGTGGATATAACGCCTTCTTTGACGAGGCTATATACTACTTGCTGTTTAAGATTGAGCCGTATGGCAGCTTCTGGGATGGACAGGACATCTTTTCCATCTGGCCGGTGTTGCTCAATCAGATTTTGAATATCGGTCTTGTTGAAAAGGCATTGAGATAGGCCTGGTTCAGATGTGTCACGCCCGATGACCTCCAAGCTGCCATCTAGTGCGCAGTCAACTATATCGGCAACTGTGAACCCGATCGACGATAACCTGCGGACAGCATGTTTCATCGATACTAGGTCAGTGGGATCGATACACGATTGGGCGTCGGCGCAGACATTGTCAACGAAGCCAGAAATCTCCAGCTGAGAATAGAAATAAGGCTGCGATCGATTAATTGGCTTCGTCGCGACGGGCCTTATCAGCTTTTTGCGGATTAGCTCTCTAACAGGTTGTTCGGAAAGCCCGAGTGCGGTGCAGGTCTCTTGGAAAGTTAGCTCGTCTTTGTCCTGAGCCTCAAACTGATCAACATCAGATTTCTCAACAAGCAACAGGTTCCGTTTGCCCATGTGCTTGCGGCGCCCTCGGATGTGCCCAGTGTCAAACATATGGTCAATTGTTCGCGGCCGGACGTGGAGTGCTTTGGCTGCCTGTGCCTTGGTAACAAATCGCTGAGGCTCACTTTGGCAATGTAGCAGGCGTGTGTTTTTTGAAGTTACAAATCCGCCATCCCAATAGGATTGTACATATTGTCCAAAGGCCTCCGTTATGAAGCTGAATTGTTCACCGCGAAACGCCTTACCTATGGTTTCATACATGCTGCCAAAGTCTTTGGCCAAGCCAGTGCCGGTATAGTGAATATTGTTTCCAGACCGTACGTTTTCGAGAAGCTTGAAGAAATTGTTAGGCCAATCTGATAGGGCTTTCGCCGCGCCGTTAATTAACTTGTGCATGGCAGGGGAAGCGAGACGAGAGCAAAGCCAAAAACCATGCCCGCGTCCGTTTCCAATTGAGTGAGCACCGAGAAACAGTACCGTTCTGATCAAGTCCGTCAAAGTAAGGTGGTCCAGGATCGAGAATGCTGGAGCGGCAGTGCTGAGGCAGTCTTTCGTTAGCTTGGCTCTGGTAAGAATGTAGGAGGTTAGTGCAAGGCTCCTTGCTGTTGGCTCAGATGCATGGGCATCTCGTAGGTCAAAGTCGCAATTGTGACACCTGCATACACCGCCCTTCTGCCAACTAAGACCCTTTGAACATCGGGGGCAATGGCTCAACAATATATTGCCGTGCTTTGGGCAACAGGCAATGAGAGAAAGATCCCATGCTACCCGGCGTATCGGCTTTTCTTTGAGACACGTTGGACAAACACGCGGTCGTTTGAGATTGATTGCCGTACTTGGGATCTCCAAATTATTGAGACTTGAAGTGCGTTTCCATGAATGTGGATCGATCGGCCGATAGCACATAGACTCCAATTGTTCGTGTTGGATGCCCAGGAGCTCGGCGAGTGGCGCAATATTGGACACCCGCCGAGGCAATAGCGGATCGCAGCCGGAGTGCTCAAAGAGCCAATTGGCGCTCTGGTAACCGTTTGCGTCTGCCACTCGCATCAAATACCCCATGATGCTCTCATGGGATTCTGGTTTTGGGCGCCTCAAGAGCAATCGTTGTTTTGTGGCGGCCATGGTTAAGCACTAGCCCCCGCGGTAAAGACGTCGCTCACCGCACGTCGAGCCGCAGCAACACTTGGCTTTTTCGATGCTTTTTGGGATGGCATCTTTTCAGGCTGTCGTTTGGTGCTGTAGATTGGCGTTTCGGGTGCTTTCCAGTTCTTCATGAAAGGGTTAGCGCGGTCCACTTTTTTTCGGTTTAAATCCTCTGGCTGCAGAACTCTTTCTGCAAACGCCTTTTCAAGCATGCCCAGATCGATCTTTTCTGCTTTCGCCTTGGCAGCGGCAAAAGCAGCGCCGCGCACAATTTTCATGAGCGGCGCAATATAGCCATGTGTGGCAAAAAAGAAGCGTTGCGCCATTTTCTCATCAGAAAAATTACAGGTTTTAAATGGCAAACTTTTCTCCAGGGCCCCGAGAAATCTCTGGTATGAGGGCCTGTGATGCTCCACCCAGGAAAATGGTGAGAGATTTATTTGACAGGAGAACCTTCGGCATAACTGGTCATTGGCCTCAAGCACTTTACGCGAGTCTGGTAACCCAGTTAAAACTATTGGTACCTTTGTTTCGCTTATTAGATTTTTGAGCCAGTCAGACACAGAACGCAAAATTTTATCGTTGTCCCTGTCGATGAAATGCTGAAATTCATCGAGAATGATGAGCTCTACGTTGCAGTCTCTGACCAATTTGTACAAACGATGTGTTCTGCTAACTAAGGTTCCTGTATGTGCCAATGGATCCCCAAGGCTTGCTAGCAAGGCTGTTGCCATTGTTATCATGTTTGCTGGGACTGGAATGGTCGCTGCCAGAGCGGGAATTGTCGTTCCTTCAGCGGTCTCGGTTCTCGGGTGAAGGCTCAGGTAGTGATCCTTGATCGTGGTTTTGCCCACACCAGACCGTCCTAGGATGAGCAGGCACTCAGGTTCTCTTGCCCCTTTTGATAATATGCGGCATTCGTGGACTTTGTTGAGCGCCCGGGTCATGCGTGGGTGTACGATTACGATATTGTTAATCTCGCGGTAAATTTCATCCAAAGGGTCACAGGTTACGGCCGCCGTTTCTGGCAGAACTGTATCAGCCAGGTTAGGCTGGGTATCCTTCACTTGAGCTTGCATGGTAGTCATTGTCTGTCTCCAATAGGTCTAGAATTTCATCTTCGGGTTTTGGACTGTTGTCCGAATAGGCGGCCTCAACCACCTCATCTGTAGGCGGCAAAACCTCGACTGGCTGGGCTTCACGAGTATATTGGTCTCCTGGATTTAGGACCTGGTTGCTACCGATGCCGTCATGCCGAGCACAGTTGCGTGAGCTAGCTGTTGGTATATTGAGCACTCTTGCTTTACTGAGAATGTCGCGAATTTGTTCGCGGGCAGTAGCAAGAGTTAAGTCAGTATGGCCTCGTCTAATTTGTTTGTTGCGCCAGCGAACAATGACACGGTGCTGCCAAAAATTGAGCCCATAGGTGTATTCAGTGTCTCGCGCAGGCACTTGAAAAAGGTCGCCGCTATCAGGATTTTTCACATAGATTTTGGAAATATCTGAAGGGTCATATTTTACTGTAATCTTTGGGCTCCGGCCGCAGCATAATTGGATGCGGAGACCTGAGAGCTCTGTGCTTTTGTAGATCAAGCTATTCAGTTCAATTCCATATTTGTGGATCGGTTTTTCGCCTGCAGTTGCCAATAAGGCTGAGATGTCATGTGTGGTCGTAGGTAAACGAATGCCTGGATGGTTTTCTACGCCGGCTTTCCAAACCTCGGCGGGGATGTCGTTTAATCCGCGGTGAAACGATTGTGCAAAATCATCGACAATCCATTTGCAAAGCCCTTCTGTGAATTGGCGAATTCCAATCACAGCATCCCTTTGCGGATTATATTCTTCGCCTTCCATACATTCAGTAAATGTTCGGCCACGTCTGCCCGCTAATAGGCGAGTGTTTATAGTGCCAAATTGCCTTTCAACTGCCCCTTTGTACCAAGGGGCTTTGCGAGGTGAGTATTGAATTTGAATGCCCAGCTGCTCACAGGCTAGTTCGAAGCTATCAGAATGGAACTCTTTACCGTTATCCACCACGATGGTTTCGGGTATGCCGCTGCAGAGCCACTCGTGGTTGATCGAGGGAAACAGAGACAGCAAATTGGATTTAGGTAAGAAGGCATGACGGAGGCAGTGCATGACGGCAGCCCAGCTAGGAGGTTCAAATCCTAAGTAGAATCCAATAGGTAGCCTTGAGTATGTGTCGATCGCCATGGTTAGTGTGGGTCTGCCAATCGGCAGTAGAGTTTCTTCATCGACTAGGAATAGATCCAGAACTGTGTGGTCAATTTCCACACGTTCCAGTGGCCTAGTTGCCCTGGGGGCGGTGCCAGGCGTCTGGAACTGTCTGTCCGCGGCAGCCTTGCCGTGTCGCTTTTCGGTTCTCTCGAATTTAGCGATCTTTTTGATGTGGCGGTAGATGGTGCGCTTCGATGGTACCGGTAGTTTCTCGGCATCGGAACGGTAGGCGTTAAGTGCTCCAATCTGGCAAACCACATTGTCCATCACTGCGCTCGGCGTATCTTGTTGGCGGGTGAGATACCGTACATCAATAGCTTGATTGATGGCGTCCAGCACTTCCTTTGGCAGCTGAGATTTGCGGTTGCCGCGGGAGCTGAAAGAAGGAATGAGTGACCTTGGGTCCTTTACGCCAGCTTTGTAAGCTCTTAGCCAGTGACATACGGTTGTCCAATGAGGCGGTTCACGGTCACCTGTTTTAGCTGCAACTTCTTCGATAATTGGGTTCAACCGCTCTACCGTTTTCGAAATGGGCATGTATTTATTGACGCGCTTCACATAGGCAAGCCGTCGCTTTAATTCGGCGCTGAGGCGGTCATCTAATTGGCTAAGGTCCCTTTTTAGCCGTGCTTGGAGCCGTTTCTTTCGCATTTCATCGGGCTCGTTCAGGCATTTGATCTCGGCAGTGCCCTGGTCAATTTTGTACAAGAGCTCTGTCTGGGAGATCTCAAAATTATCCTGAGTATCCACTCGCACCATATTGATCTTGTCATGTTTGGGGCGACCAAAAATCTGGTGCAGAACGTTGTCGATTTCGATCAGCATGGAAGACGTTAAAGCTATTGCTGGCATGACCATTCTCCATGATTGAGATTGATTAGGCTTTCGTCGGTTATCTTGGAATTGTAGTCAGTCAAAAGCAGTTGATGAGCGAGGAAGGACCATGGCGCAGCTGGTTCTGTACCGTATCCGCTGAGCAATTCTTTCAGCTGACCAAATCTTGGACTGGTGAGCTGAGCCACATCTGTCATTACGCGGTCAATCAACGCCGTCGGTAATTTGAAGTGCCGGAACCACAATATGTTTTTGATGTTGCTAAGATAGGGTTCGCGGCGAATGTCCTGATCTGTGACGACAGAAAAGAACTTGCCCTCATCGGCTAGTACATCAGGCATTGCTCGAAATAGCTCAGTATATTGGGCTACCTTGTCAGCGGGCTTGACCTCTTCCACGACGGTGCCTGTGCGAGTGATAATCTCAAGGTCCGGCGTGTACCTGCGAAGTTCGCCATTCACAATTACATTGTAGGTTTTGGGTTGTTCTTTGAAGCTCAAAACTTCGGGATCAAACTCCAACATGAACATCCGGTCACGTTCCAGTTGAGATTCCCAATGCAGGGACCTGCCACTTTTCTTGCTGGGGAATTTGCCAACTACGCGGATCGGACCGCGGGTGATAACTGGTCTTGCTCTGGTATGGGTCACTATAGTCTCCTCATGTGCGTTGCAACAATGTTGCACACACTGCAACTATTATGCATAATACGTCAACAGGCTTGTTTGTGGCACAAATATCTGCCAGTGTAATTGGTGTGTTTTAGGATTGAGGATGAAGATGGCGATGCAACTACAACAAGCTCATGATCGATTACGGAACGCCAAGACGGAACGTCGTGACTGGCGGGAAGTCGCTGAAATATTGGATGAAATCGTTTCTTCCGCTGCATGGAAGGGTCGACACGATACGCCAATGGGCTGGTATCAGGAAGCTGCAGAAATCAGTGGCTATAGTGTTGGTGTGCTTCGGCGAATGGCGGCATTGTCCGGGTTTCTCAAAAAGGCGAAGGGTGAGTTTGATGATTATGAGAAGCTCACAAGCGAGTCTCGCCGTTTTCCATTCGCAACTATGGAAATTCTTAAGCGAATCTTTGATATGGATCCGGAAAAAGCGAAGGAGCTTTTCCCGAAAATTCTCAAGAGGGACATCACACACAGGGAAGTGCAGGAAGTTTACTCTAGTTTTACTGGCCCGCCTCAGCGTTTTCGTGGTCGCGATGGTCAAGTTTCCGGCAAATTGAGTGTGGGTGCAGAGCCTCGCGCAATGAATAAATATGGCGCAAGGGCGGGCAAAGAGTTTGCGTGCTATGTTTTTGAGGCTGCAAAAGTAAATGCCACTAAATTGACAGGTAACGCCAAGGCATCTCTCCATTTCCAGAGATACAAATTCGACTATGCTTCTCCAGATGCTGTTGCGGTCCTGTTAAAGGGATCCGCAGTTGAGTGGGTTGATGGGTTTGATTGTCGTTTCATCAATAGCGGACTGGTCCGGGGCAGGAGGATACAACTGGTTTCCGAAGTCGCTTTGGCCGCCACCTATTTTCGACAGTATTGGTTGATTGTCCCAAAGGCGGGGCACCTGGGTATGTCACTGGTGCATGACGTGCGTACCTTGGAGTTGCACTCTGTTGGGGTCGCAGAATTCGACAAGGAGCGCCCTGAGAATTTGCGAGTTTTATTAAAGCCAGAATTGCCGCCAGTGCCGGATCGGCAGGCGGCCGCAAGGGAGCATGTGATAGAGAAGGGAGTGCCTAAGGAACTTGGCTCTCGGTCGAATTTGGAGCACATGAGCTGGTGATTTTCAGCAAGATCAATTTACGCCTGCAGGTCCACATAGTGGATGGCCCTATTTTAAGAATGGCTTTTAGTCTGATAGTAGAAAAACCTAATAGGGCGGCAGTGTTGAGCGGCCCGATTGCTAATCAGTAACAACTTTTCTCTATGCAGACAGCGTCTTTGCTGGCTTTTTCTTATGGTCGATCTTGATTGTGCTATTCGAATCTGTTTTGTCCAAGTATGGCTCTTTGGTCCGCGTGACGTAATCGGGTTTCTGTGTAAACGCGAATTGCGTGTTGGCAATAGATCCAATTAAGAAGCCTACAAAAATTGGCACTATGTGAGTTTTTATTTTGCTTGAATTGTTTCCTTTTGCGCTGAGATCCATTTCACCCAATATAAAATCGACGACCTTTTCTCTTTCATTGCCAGAAAGTGATTTCTCGACTCTTGAGATTACCCCTTCAGCGAGCGCGTCTAGCCAATCTACTATTTTGTACGGTCCTATGTGGCTTTTGTTGCGATGGGTCCATACTTCTTGAAGCTCAATAGCAGATAAGTTGTTGATTTCGCTGTTCAGTATGCCAATGGAAGCCTCGATGTGGTCCATTAGGCTGGTGGTTGCGGTCAATGTTTTTAGATTAGTTATTAGCTCATGTCCTAAAGGGACGGACTTATATGCCTTGGACGGACCATAATAAAATTGGATTGCCCAGTAGGGGACTTTTTTTGGGCCCATAACCGAGTTGGATAATTCGAACCGCAAACCGCTACCAAACCGCAGCGTTCGGATAGCAGCCCGGAAGCGTCTTGTTGCTGGATAAGTCTTGCCGCTGCTTTCAAGGGGCGCTTTCGGCGCTTTTGCCAAAATTCGTGGGGGTTTAATAGCTGAAGAGTTTAAGTGCGCAAGATTTTCGGGCGACACACCTCGTATTGAGCAAGCAATGTAGTATGCCATTGGCGGCGGTAGGGCATTTCCCACCATTTTCAGTTTTTGAGAATAGCTTGTGCCAAAAAACTGGAAGCTAATTGGAAACCCTTGTAGGAGTCCTCGCTCACGTATAGTTAACCGTCTATAACGGGTTCGATTAGGGTGCTCTGGTGATTTGATAACGATGCTCTCACGCGATACTCGAGTACAAGTCGCTGTGACAGTTCTTACTGGCTTGTCCATCGGCTCTGGAAATGCCATTTTATTGTAGACTGGATGGAAACTCTTAGCGTCTTTATTCATCCGTTTTTCTTCGGCATTTAGGCAGCTTTCGAGCTCATTGTCGGTGACAAGATCTCTTCTGCGGCTTATTCCATAAACTAGGTCTTTTGCCCTCTTATAGGTATGCAAGCCATCAACTACCTCACCAAGTGTTATGGAAGGGCATTTTTCTGAATAGGACTCAAGCAGATCAAAATCTATGTTGCCTATAAAGGAACGGCGACGCTTTTGTGGCACGCCAAAATCGGCAAGGCTGTAGACCCTGATCTGGGCGTCTCCCCCATAACCAGAAAATAGCTGACGGAGTGCCGCAAATTTTTCATTGGTAGTATCTGCTAGAGCTTGCTGAATTACTTTTGCGACCCGGGGCACGTTTTCCATGACCCAGAATTTTGGCTTTAAGTAATTTACAACCTCTAGAAATTTGACGATATCGACAAGGCCATCTTGGATATCACCGCTACCGCCGCGATTGGAATAGGAAAACTGGGTACACGGCGGGCTACCAACGACCACGTCAATATCTTGAGGGAGTGTAGATAACTCAAGGGCGCGGATGTCTACGCAATTAGGCTTTCGCTTCAAGTTTTTCTGATAGGTGTTTATCGCTGGTTGCCAACGTTCATACGAAGACACAACCTTGAGCTGTGCTAGGTGGAGTCCTAGACTCCACCCCCCAATTCCACTGTATAAATCAATGGCCCGCATACTTGATCTCACAAAGCTAGAAATACGAGGGAACGATTTTCCATGTGTCGTTCCTAGTACGTGAATCCCTAAACTATCATGAGTCGAGGTGCAAGATCCATCTCTAATTTGGGCCGTCTAGAAGTTTTCTATTTGTCCGCGTCAGAGGAATTATCAAACAGCTTTTTAAGTTTCCCCCAGCTTTCCTCAGGGAGTTTTCTTACCATCTCCACCAGCTTAGCGTCTCCACTCTTGATCACATAATTGCGAACGGTTTCCGCTACGGCTTCGCCTTCTTGAACTTCATCTTCGTCGACATCCATGCCTCGAACAATGGCCCCGGCTCGAAGCGCTTCGTCCAGGCTCAAAGTGAATTCTGTGCCGAAGTTTTCACCACAATGCTGACAGGTCTTTGCGTTGAGCATATTTTGACCTCCACATTTTCCGCATGGTTTAAAGCGAGGCGTGCTTTGTGGAAATTCATACCCACAGGTATCACATGTCGTAGCTCCAAGCGGTGCCTCAGTATCACAGGCCGGGCATTTCTTTGATTTAGGCGGCTCATCATCTTGCAACGCCTTCGGGGACATTTCATCTTCAACCCTGCGCGCATAGTTTTCTAGGGTTTCAAATGAAGGCATGACAATATATGCGCGAGTATCATCATCTTCACCATTGTTTCTGACGACCCGCCCTATTGCCTGGCGGAAAGCCAGTTCTGTCAATGCATTGGGAAGATAGATCAGTACACGTAGTCGAGAAATATCTACACCTTCCGAGATCATCGCAACTGAGACAATCCAGCGCTTGTCAATTTGACGGAACCCCTGAATTTTATTGTCAGAATTTTGCATTTGGCTGTGGACCAGTGTGGGCTTTTCGCCTTCGATCTTTTCAATCAATTTAACCATGTATTCGGCCATCTCTATAGATGGTGCAATAACCAAACCTCCCGCATCTGGCATACGATATCTAAGGTCGTTGAGTTTAGCGCTCGCCCATTCCACCATCGTCCCCTGATATCCATCGGTCCGAGGCGTAATTAAATCAGCCTCAAGTTGTGGTGCGCAGGCTAGTTTGTAAAAATTAAGGGCTCGTTGTAGACCCGGAATTCTTTTCAGCTCAGGTGTAAGGTTTGCTTCATGTTTACTGGAAACCAGGATGGATTGGCCATCTTCCAAGTCTACGTTAAATTTACCTTCGTGTCGGTGGAATGTGGCAGGGCGACAATAATTGAGGTCGACCGCATCTCCGTAGCTGAGGGAGTATGTACCCTCTTCTGGATGATCAATAGAACCGACATCGTCATAAGCTAGCCAAATTGATTTTTTGCCGTCTGACCGGATAGGGGTTCCTGTCAAGACAAGTACATACTTTGATTCTGCGAACGCCGAATCTGCGCTATCCCCCCAAGCGGCCTGCACTGCAGCATGGTGGTGTTCATCACAAATCACTAACACGCGGGAACTAGAGCACGCCGCTTGAAACGCATCTGAGAGGTTTTGCACCGCTGCCCAGGTGGCACAGACATCGTATTCAACTTCGCTTTCTGATCCAGAAATTTTTCCCATAAAGCGGCCGGTAAGTTGCTTGAAGTCGCGGCTCCATTGATTCACGACTTCAACGCGAGGCGCAATAACGATGACTCGATCGATCATTCCTAGATCAAAAAGATTCTTAGCAATCATACAGGCTGTTATAGTCTTGCCAGAGCCAGGGGCGGCATTGATCAGAAAATGCTTGTCTGATGCATCTTCAACTAGCCAGCGGATCGCCTTTTCTATGGCCGAGCTCTGCCAGGGGCGTAGTGTTTTCATCTTGGAACCTTTCCTAATATTGCAGCTGGGACACAGTGGTTGGCCGTTGTCTAGAGTTGTTGATCCACCTCGGGAGAAGGGCAGTATGTGATCGGCATGAAAATCTTTCGGTAGTTTTTCGCCGCAAAGTGCACATCTGCCACCGCTGACAAATGCCATGATAAATTTCTGTCTTTTGGTAAAGAAGCGCCTCAACGTTTTACGCGATACTCGGTAAGCATGATTTCCCTAATAGATAGGTTTTTTGGCGGCGTCAGGTGGGCTACTTTGTTGATGCGCACAACGGCTTTCACATATGGAATTTTTGTCGATTTGACGATGTATCCATCTTTTCGCATCTCGTAAACTAGCTCTGGAAGATTCGAGACACCAAACAAGACAATGGCTTCTAGGCGAGTAAGAGGATTGCCTTCCAGTAGGTGTTCTTTTGCAGCTAAATTTAGCCCGGAGGAAACGGTTTTTGCCATTTTATACCTAGTACCTTTCCAATACGTTTTTTTACCTCGACTAGTTTGGTTAGATTTTGATCATAATCCTGTGTTCTTTTTGATTCAAATTCGAGCACTCGCCAGCCGCCATCATTCATTGCTTTGTCAACAGCAATATAAGGCAGTCTCCGGGGGAAATTGTACCCACGGTAGTCCTCATCTATTTCTTGGCGGCGGCCATCAAGGGCTTGAACGATTACGTCCGCTAGTCTCAATACATCAACCGCTTGAGCGTCTATTCCTGTCGCTCGTAACTCGTAAAAAATCGCTCTCACAAGAGTCGGCTGTTGCATGAAAAGTCGCCCCCGAACACCTATACCTTGAGCTAGGCATTTTCATCAGTCAATGAAAAACTATTTATAGGAGCAACTATTCAGCTTAATAGTTTAGGCTTGATAAAGAAAAGGCACCATCTCCTGAAAAGGTGATGCCTATTACATTGAGAAATAGCCCGAATTTGTGGTCTTCATCTCGCCGCATGATCCGCCTTACATTGGTCGGGGGCATATTTTAAGCAGGAAGCTGTTAATGGAAAAAGTCGATGACTTTTCAGATGTAAGGCATAAGGCATGGTGTATTCATTGTGGTGAATCACTCGCTCAAACAGCCACAAATGCTGACCATGTTCCTACACAAGGGTTTTTACAGAAACCTAGACCTTCCCATCTTCCTGTGGTGCCGATTTGTCAATCTTGCAATTCTAGCTTCTCAATTGACGAAGAATACATGATTGCCTTCTTGTCGATCGCGATATGTGGCTCGAGCGAGCTGGAAAAGCAAAAGGGTTCACGGATAGGCAGAATGCTGCAACGGCATACAAAACTGCGAAATCGCATCGACAATTCGAAAACAGAATACGAGACTATTGGTGGTGACAAAAAGGTGTTTTGGGTGCCTGAGCGTGATCGCATAGAGCGGGTGGTCATTAAAAATGCGCGAGGGCAGGTCTTTTTTGAGTGTGGCGAACCAATTTTTGAGGCGCCGGCTCATGTATTCTCTGTACCTTTGGGGATGATGGCGGAACAGCAAAGGCAAGACTTTGAGTTAGTAGATGACGGCAATATAGCCCGCTGGCCGGAAGTTGGTAGTCGGTTGCTAACTCGAATGTGCACTGGCGAAGATATGGAAGGCAGTTGGATTGTCGTTCAGGATCACGTTTATCGATACGCGATCAATTTTAATCCGCCAATACGTGTAAGAACTGTAATTTCCGAATATCTAGCAACAGAAGTTGTTTGGGAATCTGCCTGACGTATTGGTAGAAGTGACTGAGTGACTCACCGCGCACGATCACCGCCTTAAGTGCCCTTGCGCCATAAATACTAAAATATGCGAGGTCATATTATTTAGCTCCACAATCATCTCATTTTATGTGTCGCGAAATCTCACTTAATGCGTCGCCCGAAAACTGGAAAATAATTGTAGCGTTTTATGCGTCACAACGTAGCGCTTTATGTGTCAATCGTTGCATTTTATGCGTCACCCGACAACTGCCCTACAACAACAGTCACATCAGATGTCCAGATTGGATACGTTGAGGGCATTTTCCTGAATGAAGTTGCGGCGTTCTTCTACAATGTCCCCCATTAGTTTGGAGAATATTTCATCGGCGGTATCGGCTTCTGAAATTTTCACTCGTAGCAAAGTGCGGGCTTCTGGATCAAGTGTTGTTTCCCACAGTTGCTCTGGGTTCATCTCGCCCAGACCCTTATAGCGCTGGGTCGCCAAGCCCTTACGACCAAAGGCTAAAAGCTGATCCAAAAGGTCAACAGGACCATTGGCGCTTGTGCGTTCATCCTTGCGGGCGATCGTGACTGTACCACTGAACAGGTCAACAATTTCGGCCATAGACTTGTGCAGATTGCGGGCTTCCTGGCTCTCTAAAAGGTGAGCGTCGATTTTGTGCATGTCGATCACACCGCGCACTTCCTGGGAGAAGCTATAACCACCTTCTTCGTTGATATTGCCTTTCCAGCCGCGTTTTTCTTCTTCGCCGTCTGCCATTTTATTGAGATGATCCGCAACAGCATTGGCCACTTTAGCACGCTTTTCGTCATTATCGCAGAGCACTACATCCATGCCACCCATCAGCGCGATCGCTTCCACCAAAGTGCGGTCATAGCGCGGTGGCATGCCATTGATCAGGTTTTTGATGCGGCGTGCATTGTCAGCGAGATGTTTGATTTCTTCGCCTGCATGCTGCGCACCCGTAGCATCGGTTATCACCACATCAGAGGTGCCCGCGTTTAGCAGATAATCAATCAACTGCTTATCGTCTTTGAGGTATACCTCTGATTTGCCGCGGCCTACTTTGTAAAGCGGCGGCTGGGCAATATAAAGATAGCCTTTTTCGATGATTTCAGGCATCTGGCGATAGAAGAAAGTCAGAATCAGTGTCCGGATGTGTGCGCCGTCCACGTCCGCATCGGTCATAATAACAATTTTATGATAGCGAAGCTTTTCAATATTGAAGTCTTCGCGGCCGATGCCTGTGCCAAGTGCCGTGATCAGCGTTCCGATCTCTTGGCTGCCGAGCATGCGGTCAAAACGTGCGCGTTCGACATTGAGAATCTTACCTTTAAGTGGCAAAATCGCCTGGTTCTTTCGGTCTCGGCCCTGTTTGGCAGAGCCACCCGCACTGTCGCCCTCCACGATGAAAATCTCAGCTTTAGAGGCATCGCGTTCCTGACAATCTGCCAATTTTCCCGGCAGGGAGGCAATGTCCAAAACGCCCTTGCGACGTGTCAGCTCTCGCGCTTTTCGGGCCGCTTCGCGGGCAGATGCCGCATCAATGATCTTTTGGATTACAGCTTTGGCCTCTGCTGGGTGTTCACCGAACCACTCTGTGAGTTTCTCGTTCAACTGGCCTTCAATCGCCGGGCGGACCTCAGAGGACACAAGCTTGTCTTTGGTTTGGCTGGAGAATTTGGGGTCAGGCACCTTAACGCTGACAACAGCCGTAAGACCCTCGCGGGCGTCGTCACCCGAGAGGCTGATCTTAGATTTTTTAGCGAGCCCGCTTTCGTTCACATAATTGTTGATCGTGCGGGTGAGTGACGCACGGAAAGCCGCCAGGTGCGTACCGCCATCGCGCTGCGGAATGTTATTTGTAAAGCATAGTACATTTTCGTGATAGCTATCGTTCCACTGCAGTGAAATCTCAACGCCGATGCCGTCTTTTTCGCCCACAATCGTGATCGGTTCTCCGATCTGGCTTTGCTTGTTGCGGTCCAGATAATTTACAAAAGCAGTAATACCACCTTCATAAAACAGGTCTACGTCTTCCGCGTCCGCGTGGCGGTTGTCTTTGAGATGGATATGCACACCTGAATTCAGGAAGGCCAACTCCCTATAGCGGTGCACCAGTTTTTGGAAATCAAAATCGATAAACTGGAAGGTTTTCAACGATGGCAGAAAGGTCACTTCGGTGCCCTTTTTGCCGTTTGCATCGCCGATTATTTCAATGTCTTTTACTGGCTCGCCGTCTTCGAAGCGCATGAAATGCACTTTGCCGTCGCGCCAAATTCGAAGCTCAAGCCAGTCCGACAGCGCGTTCACAACCGACACACCCACGCCGTGCAGGCCACCAGAGACCTTATAGCTGTTCTGGTCGAATTTACCGCCCGCGTGTAATTGGGTCATGATTACCTGGGCAGCAGACACACCTTCTTCTTCGTGAATATCTGTAGGAATGCCGCGACCATTATCTGTTACCGAGCAACTGCCATCAGGGTTCAGTGTCATGGTCACCAGATCACAGTGGCCAGCGAGGGCCTCGTCGATCGCGTTATCGGAAACCTCAAACACCATATGATGGAGGCCAGAGCCATCCTCGGTATCGCCGATATACATGCCAGGGCGCTTACGCACAGCGTCCAGGCCCTTAAGGACCTTGATCGAATCCGCACCATAATCTTCTGCACCGTTTTCGATGGCTTCTTCTGGCATATCGGTCATATCTTCACTCATATCCCTGTGATCCCTATTTTACTGATCTGACGATTGGATCGTGCCGTCAGACACATCAAAAAATTCAGCTTTATCCGACAGGCCCTCAAACAGGCTTTTGTCGGTACCTGTCAGCCAACATTGGCTGCCAAGCGAGGCAAGCGCCTCGAAAAGCGCTTTGCGGCGGTCCATATCCAAATGGGCTGCCACTTCATCCATCAGCATCAAAGGTGCCTGGCCTTTGAGTGCCGTTTGTAACTTTGCGTTTGCAAGCACCAGAGCTACAAGAAGCGCCTTTTGCTCGCCGGTTGAACATAGGTCCGCCCGCATGGCCTTCGGTGCGTGCGTGACTACAAGATCCGTCTTGTGCACACCACTCGCTGACCGGCCTGTATCGCCGCGCCGCTCGCTCGCCAGCCGATCTTTAAAAGCCTGTTCGACTTCTACCGCTGCACTGCCTCCAGCCAGCATACCTTCAACCCAGCCGTCGATCGCCAGCTCGGCCTTCGGGAACGGTCCGTCACCAGCACTTGCCAGTTGCCCCGCAAGCTGCCCTGCAAACTCAAGCCGCGCCATTGCAACGGCAACGCCGTGCTCGGCCATTCTTGTCTCAAGTGCGCTGAGCCAGGCCTGATCTGCGCTTGGTCCTTTCTCCAAGAGCAAGCGGTTGCGCTCCCGCATCACCCGTTCATAAGCACCGACTTGACGGCTGTGGTCTGGAAACAGCCCCAGAACCATCCGGTCCAGAAACCGCCGCCGCGATGATGGGCCTTCAATAAACAGCCGGTCCATTTGCGGCGTTAACCAGCCAACCGACCAGCGTTCACCAAGAACATTGCTGTTAGCCACCGTTTCGCTGTCGATGCGGACAAGACGCTTATTGTTCGCCTCATCATTTGCCGGTCGCTCGATACCTGTTCCTACCCTGACAGGTTCCGCGCCCAGTCGCAGTGTCGCAGCCACGGCCCATGTGCCATCGGCACCACCGGCTTTGTCGGCCTCTATGTCGCAGCCCGCTTTGCCCGGCTGGCGCGCCACTTCGGCAAGTCCCGCGCGCCGTAGCCCACGGCCCGGTGCCAGATAGCTGATAGCCTCCAGCACATTTGTTTTTCCTGCCCCATTTGGCCCCGTTAACACCACCAAGGAGCGCTCGCATTTGGTTCTCAGAACTGCCCGGCCATAACAACGATAATTGGTAAGGATCAGCTTTGAGACATAAACGCTATGAGCAGTGCGTCCGCCCTCAATGGCGGCTACGGGCTTCATAGCCCGCCAGGCCGCAAGAGTATGCTAGTCAGCAGCATAATATCGGTGCGGTTACCTCTCATACTTACCGTTCAACTGTTGGCTATATGCAAAACTGGGTGCCACGCAGGCTTTAAACCCGCATCGGCATCAATACATAAAGCGCCGCTTCGTCGAGCATATCCTTCAGAACAGTTGGTGACGATGGATCAGCAAGCATCACCTGCACGGTTTCGCCTTCGATCTGTGCAAGAATATCAAGAAGGTAACGACTGTTGAAGCCGATCTCAAGCGCATCTGCCGAGTAGGCTGCAGCCAGTTCCTCGCGTGCAGTGCCACTGTCCGGACTGCTCACAGAAAGTGTCAACAGGTCTTCTGCGAGCGCCAGCTTCACCGAGCGTGTCTTGTCTGAACTGATGGTGGACACCCGGTCAACCGATTCCGCAAAGACACGCACGTCCATTTCGAGCATCTTGTCGTTGCCCTCAGGGATTACGCGGCTGTAATCGGGGAAGGTGCCGTCGATCAGCTTAGAGGTGATCACCGCGCCGCCAAACTGAAAGCGGATTTTGGTTTCAGAAAGCGACACACCTACCGTGCCATCAACCTCGTCAATAAGTTTCCGGACCTCCCCAACGGTTTTGCGCGGAATAATGATACCAGGCATGCCAGCGGCACCGTCAGGAACGTCCTGTTCAACTTGTGCGAGGCGGTGGCCATCCGTTGCCACAGCACGCAGCGTAGCGCCGTCTTCTGTGTTGGCGACATGAAGATAAATACCGTTCAGATAATAGCGCGTTTCTTCCGTAGAGATAGCAAAACGAGCTTTGTCGATCAGGCGTTTCAATTCCTCTGCAGCCACGTCAAAGCGGTGCGGCATATCGCCTTCGCTCATTACCGGGAAGTCCTCTTTGTCGAGGCAGGTGAGCGTAAAGCGCGAGCGGCCTGCTTTCACCACAAGGCGGTCGTTTTCTTCGAGCGAGAGCTCCACTTCCGAGCCGTCAGGCAACTTGCGCACAATGTCGAAAAGCGTATGCGCCGGCACTGTGGTTGAACCAGGCTGCATAACAGTCGCGCTTGTGGTTTCGATGATAGCAATGTCGAGATCGGTTGCTGTCATGGCAACACTGTCGCCTTCAGCTTCCATCATGACGTTCGACAGGATCGGAATCGTGTTCCGGCGCTCGACGACTGACTGTACGTGCCCAAGTGTCTTGAGAAGGCTATTCCGTTCGATCGTAACTTTCATGGATATTTTCTTCTTGTCTGACTGTAATTACCAAATGCCTCCGCCTTTAGTGGCGGCGATTTTCTGACCGGCTTCCTCCTCCCGGACAATAAGGTTTGAAGCTGCCAGAACAGGCCGGTTCCTCCCCCACAAAATCGCGCTCAGCGAGCAAGCAATCTTTCACCAAGAACAATAGCGATTTTCGGCAGTAAACCAAACGAAAAAGCGTCCAAAAGAGTGTTTTTTTTGATGGGCGAATCTATAAGAATTCCGCCGAGTCGCAATCGCGACTCAGGGATGGGATTTATCAAGCCAAAATCAGGCTTCCAGAAGTCTTAAAAGGCGAGTGAGATCGTCTTCGATCTGGCTATCGTCCATGCGCAGTTCTTCAATTTTTCTCACGGCATGCATTACTGTCGTGTGGTCGCGGCCACCAAAGCGGCGGCCTATCTCAGGCAGGCTGCGGCTGGTGAGTTGCTTTGAGAGATACATGGCGATTTGGCGCGGGCGGGCGATGTTCCTGGCGCGCCGCTCTGAGAGCATTTCCGCCAGCCGCAGGTTGAAATAGTCGGCTACGGCGCGCTGAATCTCATCGATTGTCAGTTTGCGGTCATTGGCGCGGATCAGGTCCTGCAGGACCTCGCGGGTCATATCCATGGTGATCGGACGGCCTACAAGCATCGCATAAGCCATTACGCGGTTCAGGGCACCCTCAAGTTCCCGTACATTGGAGGTAATCTTGCGAGCAAGGAATTCCAGCACCTCAGCGGGCACGATAATGCCTTCTGACTGCTCTGCCTTTGACTGTAGGATTCCAAGCCTTAGCTCATAATCGGTTGGGTGAATATCGGCGACAAGACCCCAGCCGAGACGTGAAACGATGCGATCTTCGATGCCTTCGAGGTCGGTCGGTGACCGATCGGCGGTAATAACTACCTGACAGCGATTGTCGACCAGCGCGTTGAAGGTATGGAAAAATTCTTCCTGCGTACTTTCTTTATTTGCGATGAACTGCACATCATCAACCATCAAAAGGTCAACGGCACGGAACTTCTGTTTGAAAGCGTGGGTGTCCTTGAACCTGAGCGCCGCGATAAATTCGAACATGAATTTTTCAGCGGAAATATAAGCGATGCTCTTACTTGGGTTCACGCGCTTGGCTTCCCAGGCGATGGCATGCATCAGGTGGGTTTTACCAAGCCCCACACCGCCGTGCAGGAACAAGGGATTAAAGGTGACCTCATTCGATTCTGCAATACGTTTCGCCGCCGCATAAGCAAGTTCGTTCGATTTGCCCACAACAAAGCTGTCGAAAGTATATTTGGGGTCAAGAGCGCTACCCTCGTCGACGGGAGCTGCAATAGTGGCACGCGCACTGGCGTCCGCTGATGCAGATGCCGAAACGCCGCCTGTTGTCACACGTTTAATTTCTTTGCGCGCAGAGAGGCGAATGCTCAGATTCTTGATCCGGGGGTCTTCAGCCTTAAAATAATCCTGTAGCCGTGGTGCATAATGACGTTGAATCCAGTCTCGCACAAACTTTGTAGGCGCCGTAAGTTCAACGGTATCGGCGTCAACACCGCCATAGCCAAGCTGTCCAAGCCAGGTAGAATACGCATGTTGCCCAAACTCATGTTTGAACTTGTCGCACACACGTTTCCATGGTGATTGCTCGAACTCAGCATCTAGCTGAGATGCAGCGTTCCCTGTTACCCCCATTTTATCCGACTCCCTATCAGCCATCGAGCTATTTCGCTCCTTTATGTACTCAATACGGGGGCTTGCCCTGACCGTCCCGCGCGAAACTCATTGCTGTCCCTTGCTCAAGCATGCCTGTTTGCTTCACGACAAAACAGCGCACAAAGAGAGCTAACGGGGTAAGTAAAGTCCACGTCCGAACTCATCTGTTTTTTTCAAATACGGTGGCGTAACCCCAGCATGATCCCCTAGCCTGAACTACCCTCGGACAGTTCCCTCTTGGGGATGGTTGGTTGCCCGAAAAGTCCCACCGCGTTCTGGAAAAGAAGATACATGTGGCCCTATTTCCCAGCAACTGAATCTATCGCTTGACGGAAAGATTTTTTCAGCCCCTATGGAGTGAATCGGGGCACCCTACCAGATGTTGAGTTCTTGCAGTTTTTGCATAAATTCGTGCCCGCTTTGTTCTTCACCATGTGTCTCAAAATGAAAAGGCCACACCAAAGCTGGCGTGACCCTTAAAATTCAGAGCCTCAGAGAGAGGCGAATCGGTAAGCTTGATTAAGCGATTGCTTTAACAGCAGCAGCCAAACGAGATACTTTCCGTGAAGCCGTTTTCTTGTGGATAACGCCTTTTGTAACGCCGCGCATAATCTCAGGCTGAGCAGCTTTGAGTGCATCAGCAGCAGCAGGCTTGTCACCGGCTTTGATTGCGTCTTCAACGCGACGGATGAACGTGCGCATACGGCTTACACGCGACTTGTTGATTGCAGTGCGGCGCTCGTTGCGACGGATACGTTTTTTGGCTTGAGGTGAATTTGCCATGTTCTTTTCTAACCTTCGTTAGGCGGCGCCTCAAAATCCCGCATCCTCGCGGTTGGCACGCTTGCCTTTTACTTTACTGTTTCTTGTTACCGCGGCCACAAACGGTGGGTCCCGCCATAACTATCTATTTCGAGGTGCGGTCTATATACCCCTAATCCGGTTAGGTCAAGGGGCAAAAAGACCAGAATTCCAGCCCTTTGCGATTCTTTTCCTATTGGTTCTTGAATTGCGGCTGACGCTTTTCGATGAAGGCAGCCATGCCTTCCTTCTGGTCGTCTGTCGCAAACAAAGAGTGGAACACACGCCGTTCGAACAATAGGCCTTCAGTAAGGGTGGTCTCAAGTGCCCGGTTGGTTGCTTCTTTTGCGAGACAAACAGACGGTGTTGAAAGGCCAGCAATCGTAGAGGCCACTTCCATAACCTGATCGATCAGGTCCTCGGTTGGAACGATTCGGCTGACAAGCCCCGCACGTTCCGCTTCAACCGCATCCATGTTGCGCCCCGTTAGCATCATATCCATCGCTTTGGATTTGCCTACAATACGGGTGAGGCGCTGCGAACCACCAATGCCAGGGATCACACCCAGCTTGATTTCAGGCTGGCCGAACTTTGCATTTTCAGCCGCGATGATAAAATCACACGCCATGGCAATTTCACAGCCGCCGCCAAGCGCATATCCAGACACAGCCGCAATCACTGGTTTGCGTACACGCGCAAAAGCATTGTTGATGTCCGCGAATTTATCTTCTTTGAGGATGTCCGCATAAGTGAGCGTCGACATTTCTTTGATGTCTGCCCCTGCAGCAAACGCCTTTTCGCTACCAGTAATAACCATCGCGCCGATATCAGCGTCAGCATCGAGGGACAGCAGCGCCTCTCCAAGCTCGCCCAGCAGTTTGCTATTCAGCGCGTTAAGCGCTTCAGGACGATTAAGGGTGATAAGCCCTACGCCTTCTTGCTTGTCGAGCAGGATCGTTTCAAAAGTCATAAATGAGCCTTCTTATTGGTCCGACTTAGGCCCCAACTCCTACTTGGAGTCACAGAATTTGCAAAGCAATTTGTGTTAAACTGATGCTACTTGGGCATATCTGGTTATTTGGTGGGCTCTAGCCGCAAGATGATGCGTCCACTTTTCTCTGCTGTTTCTGTGGTTTTAAACAACAGTATATTCTCGTCTCTGGCACAAGTAAGTGAAATTTGAGTATGGCTGCACTGCCACCCAAAGGTTGGAAGGTTAGCGGCATAGCGGCTTAGCGCCTCTTTTGCGCCCTTTTCTCCCAGGAGCACGGTTTGGGCAACTGTGCCGGCCGGTGTGTCGAAAACGACTCGCTCTTCAGCGATTTCATTTACGCCGTCCAACAGCGGCACATCAGGGAAACCCTCAAGAAACACCTGCTGCGCGTAGGCACTAATGCTTGCAACGGCCAGTACCGCGCCCAAAATAAAATGTGTCATACGTTTCACAGACTGACCTGCTTTCTTTGTTCATGCTTATCGCTGCAGCGGCTACGCGGCGGTCACTATCGCTGGCATTTGGGGCAAAAGAATGTTGAGCGGTTCGATTGCACGATTCGGGCCACCGTACCATCACACGCGGCTTTGGAACAGGCCTTGCCTTCGCGGCCATACACATTGAAGGTGTGCTGGAAATAACCAAGCTCGCCGTCTACTTGGGCATAATCCTTGAGGGTCGAGCCGCCAGCCGCAATCGCCTCGGTAAGCACTTCGCGGATTATCGGCACCAGGGCTGCGGCACCCCTGCCTTTGACGGAGCCTGCTGTACGCGCGGGGCTGATACCCGCCCGCCACAGTGCCTCACAGACATAGATATTACCTAATCCCGCCACCAATTTCTGATCAAGCAGCGCTGCCTTGATTGATGCCTTTTTCCCGTTTAGCCCAGCCTCTAAAACGCGGGTGTTGAAACTGTTACCAAGTGGTTCAGGCCCAATGTTCTTTAGAAGCGCATGTTCGTCCTGATGTTCGGCTTCAGTGAAAGTGATAATACCGAAACGGCGTGGATCGGTATAAACAATATGATCGTCGCGCTCGGTAATCAGGCTCATATGATCGTGCTTGCCGATCTCGGGTTGTTCACCGTCTTTATATATAGTGATCCGTCCTGACATGCCGAGATGCAAGATTACCACCAGTCCGTCTGTGCAGTCGATCAGGATATATTTAGACCGCCGCCTCAGCCGCTCAATGCAGTTGCCCTCAAGTCGCGCACTGAAATCTTCGGGGAAAGGAAACCGCAGTCCTTCGCGCCGTGTAATTGCCTTTTTGACCACAGCACCTTCCAACACAGGTGCCAGGCCGCGGCGCACAGTTTCAACTTCGGGGAGTTCGGGCATATTGTCGCGGGCTCATCTGCTCTATGAAAGATACTGGTAACCTTGGGCATCGTCGGGTATGGTCCGCCTCAATTATCCAAGGTTAGATGACAAGGTAAGTGGCTTCTATGTCAAGCGCCAATAGCGAAACCACCAATATGGCAGCAACCGCCGCTGCGGCAGGCGAAACAACCACCACCCACTTTGGCTTTCAAACAGTAAAAGAAAGCGAAAAAGCAGGCATGGTGAAGGGCGTTTTTGACAGCGTCGCTGACCAGTATGACATTATGAATGATGTCATGACGGTTGGTATTCACCGTAGCTGGAAAAACTCGCTTATTGATAGCCTTAATCCGCGCCCGAACATGAAGCTGCTGGACGTGGCGGGCGGTACTGGTGATATAGCGTTCCGCTTTTTAGATTCGGCCCCAGGCGGGCATGTTACTGTCTGCGATATCAATGCCGAGATGCTGCGTGTTGGCCAGCGCCGCGCGGAAGAAGCGGGTTATGCAGAGCGCGCCGATTTTGTCTGTGGGGACGCGATGAAACTACCGTTTTCCGACCGCGAGATGGACGCCTACACAATCGCCTTTGGTATCCGAAACGTAACGCGCATCGAAGCAGCACTCGCGGAGGCTTATCGGGTTTTAAAACCGGGCGGCAAGTTTCTGTGCCTTGAATTCAGCCCTACAGTGGTGCCCATGCTGCAGAAAGGCTATGACGCCTACAGTTTCAATGTGATGCCCAAGATGGGCGAGTTGATTGCGAACGATAGCGACAGTTACCAGTATCTTGCGGAGTCAATACGGCGTTTCCCAACGCCCGCGAATTTTGAAGCTATGATCAAAAAGGCAGGTTTCTCGCGCACTGGCTACCGCACCATGACGGCAGGTTTTGTCGCTGTGCACTTCGGAACCCGGATTTAAGCCGGATGGGTTTTATTAAACATCTGGCCCAGCTTTTCATGCTGGCGGCGGGCCTGAGACGTTACGGCGCAATCAGGGCGCTTGACCATATTGCGGACATTCCCGATTGGGCACCGCGGTTTCTGCGCGCTCTCACCTTTTATATCCCGCGCCGTGTGAAATTGCCGAAGGCGGACGGTGAGCGATTGGCACTCGCGCTTGCCGGGATGGGGCCAGCTTATATCAAGCTCGGCCAAACGCTGGCAACACGCCCGGATCTTGTTGGCCGCCCCATTGCGGAGGGGCTTTTGACATTGCAGGATCGCTTGCCGCCTTTCCCTTTCAAAGATGCAAAAGCAACCATTGAAACCGAGCTGGGCGGTGCATTAAGCGACCATTTTTTTGAGTTCGATGAAACAGCAATCGCGGCGGCGTCGATTGCGCAGGTCCATAAGGCGGTGACAACCGACGGCCAGAAAGTTGCTGTCAAGGTGCTGCGCCCGGATATTGAAAAGCGCTTCACCAAGGATCTATCGCTCTTTGACTGGCTGGCGAAGCTCGCTGAAAAGCACAGTGAGGAGGCGCGGCGTCTGCGCCTTAGTAAAATCGTTGCCAAGGTGCGCGAAACCGTGTTGCAGGAAATGGATCTGCGGCTTGAGGCCGCTGCCGCTGCAGAGCTCGGCGACAATATGGCAGGCGAAAGCGGCTACCGCCTGCCGAAAATAGAGTGGGACCGCACGTCGCGCCGCGTGCTGACGCTTGAATGGATCGACGGCATCCGGCTCGCAGATAAAGACAAGCTCGAAGAGGCCGGTCACGATTTGCCGAAGCTTGGCGAAACTGTGGTGCAGATTTTCCTGACTCAGGCGCTGAGGGATGGCTATTTCCACGCGGATCTGCATCAGGGCAATCTGATTGTACAATCGGACGGGACTATTGTCGCGGTGGACTTCGGCATAATGGGTCGGCTCTCGAAACTGGAGCGACGCTTTCTTGCAGAGATACTTTTTGGTTTTATCCGCCGTAATTATGTACGGGTGGCGGAAGTCCACTTTGATGCAGGCTATGTACCCAAAGGGGAAAGCCTGGAAGAGTTTGCGCAGGCCCTGAGGGCAATTGCCGATCCGATTATGGACTTGCCGGTGGAAGAAATTTCAGCGGGCAAGCTCTTGGCGCAGCTATTTGCGACAACCGAGCGTTTCAATATGCAAACCCAGCCGCAGCTTCTTCTTCTGCAACGCACGATGGTGATGGCCGAAGGCATGGCATTGCACCTTAATTCGCAGGCCAATATGTGGAATATCAGCGAACCCGTGATCGAGCATTGGATCAGGGAAAATCTGTCACCTGAAGTGCGGCTCGCTGAAGCCATTAACCAAATTCCGCGTCTGGTTGAGCGGCTACCGTCTTTAATCGACCAGTGGGCCACAGGCACACCGCAGATGCAGCCGGAGCCTACTTATATGCCACCTGTAAAAACGCAAAAACTCTGGCCGTTTGCACTGGGGTTGGTAACAGGCGCGGCGATCCTCAAAATTTTTCTGGTTTAGGCCAAACTTGCCAAACGGCATGAAATCCCGGACACTTCCTCTGTTGCCTGCATCCTGCGGGCACAGCAAGGGGAGGGTTTCATATGGAAAAGTTCGATAAGTTTGTGGCGCTTGGTGGGCGCTTTTTTCTGTCGCTGATCTTTATTGCGACAGGAGCTGGCAAGATGGCGGAAATGGGCGCAAGTACCATTGCTTATATGGAAGCGGTGGGTGTACCCGGGTTTCTTTTTTGGCCGTCGGCGCTGTTTGAACTGTTGGCAGGTATCGCTATTTTGATTGGATACCGCACTAAGTTTGTTGCCATGTTGCTTGCAGGGTTTTGTGTGCTAACGGCGGTGATGTTTCACGCCGATTTTAGCGACCAAATTCAGATGATCCTGTTCATGAAAAATCTGGCAATGGCAGGTGGCTTTATGATGTTGATGCGTTTTGGTGCTGGCGAGTTCAGTATGGACAATAAAGCCGCGACAGGCGCGTAAGTGAAGTATATATAAATATAGCAATTGAAAAGGTCGCCCAAAAGGCGGCCTTTTTTGACGAACAAGCTATCAAATTTTTGGCGCACGACCCAAACGCCGCGATTAGTGTTGCTGGTGCAATAGCTTTCTTTGACCATACCAACCTATTGGTCGATTTCGGCGATGCGTGTTAGGTGCTGTCAGGCAATATCAAACGGAACCTAAACACAGACATCCGTATTCATCTCAGTCATGGGTTCCCACTTATAAGTGTTGCCGAAACAGGGGTAAGTACGCGGCCGCAAGGTCAAGGGTTCGCGCATATCTGCGAACAATACGCTAATGACGAACATGAGAGCGCCATTGCGGCGTCTAACAAAGCCAACTATATGTCGAGTGAATGAAATGCAAAGGAAGCTTATGCTGAACGGCAAGCGTATACTTTTGATCATCGGTGGTGGTGTTGCGGCTTATAAAGCGCTCGATCTTTCGCGGCGGCTGATGGAACACGGCGCGTCGGTGAAGGGTATCCTCACGGCGGGTGGGCAGGAATTTATCACGCCCTTGTCTGTGGCGTCGCTCACTGGGGAAGAGTGTTATACCGATCTCTTCTCTCTAAAAGATGAAGCCGAAATGGGCCATATTCGCCTGTCGCGTGAAGCAGATCTGGTTGTGATCGCGCCTGCAACGGCAGACTTGATGGGCAAGATGTCGGCGGGACTTGCTAATGATTTGGCATCTACTGTGTTGCTGGCGACCGACAAACCCGTAATGGTCGCGCCCGCGATGAATGCGCAGATGTGGGACCACCCGGCCACGCGCCGTAACGTGGAAACCCTGAAGCGGGATGGTATCCATTTTATTGACCCAGGCGAAGGCATGTTGGCGTGCGGCGAAGTGGGCGCGGGACGCTTGGCTGAAGTTATGGATATGGTCGAAGCTATTGAGGGGTTTTTCTCTGGCCATGTACAGCCCCTAAAGGGCCGCCATGTGGTGGTAACCGCAGGCCCGACGCACGAGCCCATCGACCCGGTGCGTTATATCGCCAACCGTTCGTCAGGCAAGCAGGGATTTGCTGTAGCGGGTGCGCTTGCCGCACTCGGTGCCAAAGTCACGCTTGTGGCGGGGCCAACAGGTGAAGAAACGCCAACCGGCGTGAACCGTATTGATGTAGAAACTGCTGCCGAGATGAAAGATGCTGTTGATGATGCACTGCCTGCCGATGTGGCTGTGTGTGTGGCGGCGGTGGCTGATTGGCGCGTCGAGAACGGTGGCTCGCAAAAGCTCAAGAAATCCAAGGACGGCCTGCCTGAGTTTAAATTCGCAGAAAACCCCGATATCCTGAAGGGCCTTGCAAACCGCGATGAAGATCGCCCGACACTCGTAGTGGGGTTTGCTGCTGAAACCGAAAACGTTGTGAATTATGCGACCACCAAGCGCGAGCGCAAAGGCTGCGACATAATTGTTGCCAACGATGTATCAGCGGGCACTCATATTATGGGTGGCAGCAGTAATCAGGTGCATATTATCAGCGAGCAGGGGACACAGAGCTGGCCGATGCTCAGCAAAACAGAAGTAGCTGCCAGGCTGGCACTTGAGATTTCCGATTTTTTAGAGAGTTTAGAGAATGACAACTAATGTCACCATTCATGTGAAGCGCCTGCCCCACGGCGAAGGCCTGCCGCTGCCGAAGTATGAAACATTCGACAGCGCGGGCATGGACTTACATGCGGCTTTGGATGAAGGCGAGAGCATCACGCTCGGCACCTTGGAGCGCGCGATGATCCCCACGGGCCTTGCGATGGCTTTGCCGCACCGTATGGAAGCGCAGGTGCGCCCACGCTCAGGCCTTGCTGCTAAAAACGGTGTGACGGTGTTGAATACACCCGGCACCATCGACGCGGATTATAGGGGCGAGGTGAAGGTGATTTTGGTGAACCTGTCGAACGAGCCTTTCACTGTCACACGTGGCATGCGCATCGCCCAGATGATCATCGCCCCCGTGACGCAAGGCGAGTGGGAAGTGGTGACAGAGCTTGGTGAGACCGAGCGCGGTGCTGGTGGCTTTGGCTCAACCGGGGTGAAATAGTGGAACATGTGCGTGTTGATTTCCGGGTCGTTGTCCCCCACGTATAAGCTATAAAAAAATAGTAAAAGCGAGGGCGAACAATGGCTAGATATGAATGCGTAAAGTGCGGCAACCGCGATTGTGGTACTGACGAAATCACCACAACGGGCTCGACCTTCAGTAAGTTCTTCAATGTGCAGAACCGAAAATTCACAGCGGTGAGCTGCACGCGCTGTAAGTATACTGAGTTTTATAAAGGCAGCACCAGCACGCTTGGCAATATTGTTGACTTCTTTGGCAATTAGGGACCTGTGATGAAGCTTAAATTTGCAGTCGTTTTTTTAGGGCTTTGTACGCCTGCGGTGTTCGCACTTTCTGACTCGGTGATCGAACCAAAAGCGGTGGCCGAGGGCTTGTCGCCTAAGGTACGCAAGTTCCTGCAGAAGGAAATGCAGCTTTTGCTGGAGGCAAGCGGTACGATCGACGCCGCGATCACTGAAGGCGATAGTAAAACTGTTGAAGGACTTGCCGCCCGGATGCATCAGAGCTTTATCCTGAAACAGGAACTTACAACCGTTGACCTACGTGAGTTGAAGGCCGTTGTTGGCGAGCGATTTGTTGCGCGTGACAAGGCTTTTCATGCTATGGCACGTGAGCTTTCGGAAGCTGCAAAAGCGGGGGATACGGCACGCCAACGAAGCCTGTTTGACCAAATGCAAAAGACGTGCAGTGCCTGCCACCGGGCGTACGCACCGCACGCACCAGTTTACGAGTAAAGGCCTATAGATGGATTTCACTGACGAACAACTCGATCGCTATGCGCGCCATATCATCCTGAAGGAAGTCGGCGGTGCAGGGCAAATGGCTCTGATGCAGGCGAAAGTGCTGATTGTGGGCGCCGGCGGGCTGGGTGCGCCTATGCTTCTATATTTGGCGGCGGCGGGTGTGGGAACAATAGGCATCATTGATGACGATATGGTCGAATTGTCGAATTTGCAACGCCAGGTAATTCACCGCACCAAGGATATCGGCGATGCGAAAGTGGTGAGCGCGGCCGAGAAGATCGCCGCGCTGAACCCGGATGTGAATATTGAGCTGATGCAGGAACGACTGGCACCCGATAATGCTGAAAGCATCATCGGTGCTTACGATATAATCGCGGATGGAACCGACAATTTCAAAACCAGGCATCTTGTGTCTGATACCTGTGTGGCCCTGAAGAAAATACTCGTTTCGGCGGCACTTGGCCCCTATGAAGGCCAGATTGCAACCTTCAAGCCGCACGTGGGTGAGGGCCTGCCCTGTTACCGTTGTTTCCTGCCGGAGGAACCCGCTGCCAGCGCGCAGCGCACCTGCTCTGATTTTGGTATTCTCGGCGCGGTAGCGGGTGTCGTTGGTTCGTTGCAGGCGCTTGAAGTTTTAAAGCAGATCACCGGCGTGGGGGATGACCTCGCGGGCAAAATGCTTATGGTTGATGCTTATACCATGAATATGCGCAAGATCGGCCTGCCGCGGGACCCTGGCTGCCCAACCTGCGGAGGTGCCCATGGCTAAGACACCCAAGCGCAGCCCAATGACCTTGATGGTGATAAGCCCAGAGGCTGACCGTATCCATATGGCGTTGATGGTGGGTGCGACGGCTGCGGCGATGGGTCGCCCGGTGTGCTTTTTTTTCTCCAAAGGTGCGATTAAATTTTTGGTGAATGATGGCTGGGCCAGCCTTAAATCTTCAATTGGAATTGAAGCGCCTTTAATGGACGCAGCGCTTGAAGAAAAGGGTGTGGCGGATAGCGCGTTGCTGATGGATGGTCTTAACGCCCTTGATGTACGCTTTGTTGCCTGCGAAACGGCGCTTAGGGAATATAATATTGATCACGCCGCAATCATTAGCCGTCCGGCGGTGGAAATCAGCGGTCTTGCAGACATCATTGAAAAAGGCGAAGGCGGCGACTGGTTGACTTTTTAACTAAGCACAAACGGCCATCTTTACCGCCGCATCTGCGTGGATTTTGGTTGTGTCCAGTAAGGGCACGTCCGTGTCGTCCCCGCTCACAAGAAGGCCGATCTCCGTACAGCCCAAAATAATAGCCTCGGCACCTGCCTTTTGCAGGTCTTCGATGATGCGCACATACTCTGCGCGCGCGCTGTCGGTGATCTTGCCGAGGCAGAGTTCATCATAAATTACATCATGAATAATTTGTCGGTCAGCATCATAGGGCACAATCACATCAATGTTGTGTTGGTCCTGGAGGCGGCCTTTGTAGAAATCCTGTTCCATGGTGAACCGGCTGCCGAGCAGGGCTACTTTCTGGAAGCCTTGCTCTTTGATCACGGTGGCAGTGGCGTCCGCGATATGTAATAGCGGAATGTGGGTTTTTGTCTCAACCTGGCCGGCAAGTTTATGCATGGTATTGGTGCAGATAAGGATAAAGTCAGCACCTGCCGCTTCCAGTCCCGCTGCAGCCTCTGCCATTACCTCGCCAGATTTATCCCATTCACCGGCCATCTGCATTGCTTCGATATTTGCAAAGTCAAAACTATGCAGTAGAATTTTGGCCGAATGCAGACCGCCAAGTGCCGCCTTGATGCCTTCGTTTAAGAGCCGATAATAGGTTTCTGTTGATTCCCAGCTCATGCCGCCGAGTAAACCGATAGTTTTATGAGAGGTATTGCTCATATAGTTACTCCCTGGAAGGCTTGTATTCTTAGCATGGCCTGTATGTAGCATGGATCGGGCAAGCTTTCTTTCAAAAATCTGATTCGCAAACGTGCCGCATGCATAGAAATCATCGACTCGGTGGCTACTGCATTCTACACTTAGCCTATGCCTGAAAACAAAAGCACGCAGGTCACCTTTTTCTGGAGCGGTGCCGCCGGAACGGCTTTGGTGCCGCGTGTTACGTGATGTACCTGACCAACCGACGACGGGTTTTATCAGTCTGGTTTATATAGCCAGCGCTTTCTGCAACAGCTTTAGCTTTTCGTCGCCATTTTCCGGCGACAATCTCAGTAGACATGCTCAATAGGTATCAACTTTTCTTTATTTTTGTGTTACCAATGTACCAATATAACAAATAAAACGAACAGGTACCGACATGATAGAACGTGTGAAAGTCCAGCGTATTCAAACTGGCGTGCGTATGGAAAAGCGTTTGGTGAAGGTGATGAAAGGGACAGCGGAATATCTTGATATGTCGCTTGGTGATCTGCTTGAAGGCATCGTTTTGCACGCCTTTGACGGCAAACCTTCACCGTTTGGGGAGGAGGCCCTTGCCAAAATTGCCGTCCTAAAAAAAGTCTATGACTGTGATCTGGACGCAAGTGCCAGCCACAAGATGACGGAGGCCTGATATGAACCAGATACCAACCGATGAAGAATTATTCGCAGCGTTTGAAGAAGGCACTATTGATCCAAAAAAATTCAGTCATGAAATGCATGTTCGTGTTGGTTGGCTTTATGTATGCCGTTTTCCGCGTGCCAAGGCTGTTACTCGTTTCTCCAAGAAACTGAAGGCTTGGGCCTTTGGGCTTGGCATCCCAGGAAAATATCATGAAACCATCACCTGGTTTTTCATGCTGCTGATTAGCGAACGTCAGGGTATGCAGCAAGCCGTCAATTCGAACGCATTTATTGCCGCCAACCAGGATCTAATTGGCAAAGAGCCGTCTATCCTGAACCTTTATTATAAACCAGAAACGCTGAAGTCAGCTTATGCGCGGCAGCATTATGTGATGCCTGACCGGCTTGAAGGTGGCCGCGCTGCCTAAAATAAAACCGCGTGGCGGGCAGGGTGCCTCTTATTTGAGGGGTGCGGTGTATTTCTTCTGTAACTGCGAGATTTCGGATTTATGAACATTTGGACTCGCGTGCCATATTGCCGTTACTGTACTGGTATTTTCCTTATAAAACTGATGGCTGAAAACAAGGAAATAATGGTTTATCTTTAAAGGAACCTCAATTTTTCGGATAGTCGAATAAGTGTCTGACCGTCGCTGTAGTAAGGCATCTGCGGCTACTCCCGGTGCGGCTACCGCATCAATTCTACCGTATTGTAACATTTGAAACAGGCCTTCAGCGGTGCCTGTTTCAACAATGTTTCGGCGTTTCTCCTTCAATTCCGCAGTAATCGAATAGCCGAGCGGGGCTCCAATAATAATATCGGGACTGGAAAACATATGCCCGTCCCAATGGTCGACCGTTCCCTGTAGCTGATACAGGTAATAACCGGAAATCGTGAGAAACTTTTCATTATCGGGGCCACCCGCAACCATAGGATACATGGCAACATCCGTGCGTTCTTTTCTGTAGGATGCGACAACACTGTCGACCCGGCCAAGCTTCAAAAGTGCTAAACAGCGTTTCCAGGGGAACCGGACAAATGTTGGTGTCAGCCCCACAGAGGCGGAAGCCTTTTGCACAAGCTCAATTATAAGGCCCGGATCGTGTTCCGGAACGAGTGCAGAATTGCCGGTATAGTTGGGGTAAAGCTCAATGTCCTGATAGCAAAATGTGAATTGCTGTTCGGCATTTTCATTCGCATAGGTGTGTCGCAGCGGAACATTGCCCAGCAAGCATGCACAGCAGAAAAGTGCAGCGAACCGATATATACTATTGATCATTTTGTCCCGCTCGTGTGGCCAAGTGGTAACTCTAAAATGTCGGTGCCAATTATGTGGGTGATTGTATCAAAGGTCAAATCGTCACGTTCAACATTTGCCACGACCAACAAATGATAGCCAGCTAATGTAAAAACACTTCAATCGGGGCACGCAACTCTGCAAGGCCACCACCTTTTGCAGTAAACTGGAAGTTCCTGTCGCAAATAGATAAATCAATATTAGTCGTCCCCAAAATAGGGACCTAACTGCGGGCACGCTCGATTTCATAGGTACCAAGTACATTGATGCGCTTGGTGTGGAAATCCAGTTCTTCCATCGCACGTGCTACATTGTCCATGCCGGTATGGCCGGTGATGTCGGCATAAAATTCGGTCGCGGTGAAGCTATCGCTTTCATAGTAGCTTTCAAGCTTGGTCATATTAACCATATTGGTTGCGAAACCGCCGAGCGCTTTATAAAGGGCTGCGGGTACGTTCTTCACTTCGAAGGTGAAGCTTGTCATCAGATCACCGCGCAATTTATTGGTATCGTTGGCTTGACGCGATAGCACAACAAACCGTGTGGTATTGTCGCCCTGATCCTGAAGGTCTCGGCGGATAATTTGAAGGTCGTAAACCTCTGCGGCCAGTTCACTTGCGATACCCGCAAGCGTATTGTCGCCGAGTGCCGCCACATGCTTGGCGCTGCCCGCAGTATCGGTGAAAGCTTCACGCGTCAAACCTATTTCCAGCAATGTATGACGGCACTGGCCGAGTGCCTGCACATGGCTTGTAACGCGCTTTAGAGTTTTCTCCGTTGCTTCGTGGGTGGCAAGCAGGCAGTGGCGGATCGGTTCAAAATGTTCGCCAACAATATAGAGCCCGCTTCCCGGTAGCAGGATATGGATATCAGCCACCCGGCCTGCCGTTGAGTTTTCGATCGGAATCATTGCAAGGCGGGCCTTGCCACTTTGGACGGCCGCCAGTGCATCTTCAAAGCTCTTGCACGGTAATACGTCCATAAACGGAAATTTGGCCTGCGCTGCCATGTGCGAGTAGGCACCAAGCTCGCCTTGGAAGGCAATCGTATTATCCGGGTTTGGAGTTTGCTGTGTCACGCGTGCGAATCCATAAACAAGGGGTGAACGACTAAAAAATGGAAAGAATTAGTGCCTTCTAAAGGCTTCTAAGTCAATGTAGCTGGTGGTTTTATTGGTGCTGCGCGCTCATGTCGCAGCAAAAAGGTGCATTTTTTAGGGTAAAGACGGAAAATGGTTGAAATCATGCCTTGATAAGGCGGTGCATCAGCGGCTATTGTCGCGCCGAATTAACTACCCGGTTTCAGGTGCTTGTCAGGGGCGCTTGAAAGATAGCCGGCCTTCTTAACTTTCTGGAAGGCAGGCTATGGTAAACGGGTGGCACTTGTGAGTATACCTGCTCACCCATGAGGAGAAGAGCCAGTGGATTCCTTTGAGTGGACCAAAATCTTTGCAGCCATTATCGGTACTGCGCTGTTTGTGATGGTTATCACGACAATTTCCGATAGCGCGTTTCACCGCGACGAAGGTGTGAAGCCTGCTTATACTATTGAGGTGGCGTCTGCTGTTGCTGAAGCAACGCCCGTTGTTGAAGAAAGCCTACCTCTCGCTGACCTGCTTGCAGGTGCCGATGCCGCCCGTGGGGCAAAGCAGTGGGGCAAGTGTCGTGCGTGTCATACTATTGACAAAGACGGTGCCAACGGCTTAGGGCCGAACCTTTATGGATTGGTTGGCCGCGGTGTAGCAGCGGTTGCTGGAGCCAGATATTCAAGCGACCTGCAAGCGCTGGGCGGCACCTGGACATACGAACTCTTGGATGCTTGGCTTAAGAAACCAAAAGATGTTGCCAAAGGTACATCAATGGGCTTTGGCGGTATCAAAAAAGACGAGCAGCGCGCAGATTTGATTGCTTATATGGCAGCCATGTCAGATAGCCCGGTCCCTTTCCCGGCCGTTGAAGCCGAGGAAACTGCAGCGGAAGCGGCAACAGACCACTAGATGCAAGGCGCAGAATTTAGCAAAAGGCGGCCCTAAAGAGGCCGCCTTTTTTATTGCATAGTATCGCAGAATTTGTTGGCCGCTTTATGGGATTTTGCCATATTGACCTCCGATGGGAAGCTTAAGAGGTCGCCTCGATTACCTGTTGAAGCAAAGGCCTGAACGGCGTTAGGTGCTACCCACCCAGTGCTGCGGCAACGGCGGCAGACCATCAAATTTGCCTTAGGGTATCAATAGGCTGCATAAACTGTTGTGAATCCCGGTTATGGGCCAGAAGTTATAATGCTTTGCCGATCAGGTGTGGTCGTGCAGTGGTTCGCTGGTTTTATAACCTCCGAATCCCCAGAAACGGTGGGCTTTCGGTCTCGTTTGCAATCCACTCAGTAACAGTGTCTACAGTGTCGACCGTGACCGCCATATGGGTGGCGTTAGCATGAAGCAAATGTACGCTGTCAAGCATCCAGCCCACATGGCCCGGAAAAAAAGCGAGATCGCCGCGCGCAGGCGATTCGTTACTTTCGAGTGCTCGACCCAAGCTCTTGTACTGTGGTCCACTATCCCGATGGACCCGGTGCCCACAAGCCGCGAGCGAAACCTGCACGAGGCCAGAACAATCGGTGCCCAGCGTGCTGCGCCCACCCCACAGATAAGGTGAACCAATCATACTTTCCGCTACTGCCACCGGGTCGTTCGCATAGGTGCCAATCACGCTCAGATGTTTTTCGTAAACCCAACCACCACTATCCAGCGGCATAAATTTATTCTGTGCGCTACCGATGATGTTCACATAAGAGCCCATCACCAGCGTACTGATAGGTTTGGATTTCAGATCAGGGGCCGAATAAATATGGCTCAGGGGTGCAGAAACCCTGTGTGTTGGGTCTTTCACATTGGGGGATACAGCGCTTTGGTCAAGCCAGCCCAAATAGCCATCGATTACCAAGACAACCAAAGTCCAGATGCCTTTTTCGCCGAGTACCTGCAGTGGCTCACCCTTTAAGGCATAGCTCAGTGTTTCGCTCTCACTGTCCGGGTCAAACTTCAAGGGTGCCATCGCAGCGGTAACCTGCGCGTCGATAATTTTGCTATTGATAAGGCGGTCATGTGCGCCGAGGATATCTGTCGGATCAAATAGGGGCGGAAGCCCAAAAGCGGCTGCGACGCTTGTATTCATGACAGTTGTTGGTCCTTCCTGCCAAATGCACTATTCATGTTGGTTCTTAATCATCAGGTGGCAAAACCTTGTCGGCTTCGACGATTCGGTCAGAAAGTTCGCTCAGGAAAACCGCACCCTTGACGGTGCGCTGAACCAGGACGCTGCGTTTATCTGCTTCATCACGCTTGCGCTTCACAAGGCCCATACGCCCCATGGTATCGAGGGCACGAGTGATCACAGGTTTGGTGACGTTCAATTCGGCAGCGAGCCCGCGCACGGTATGCGGTGGTTCGGTCATATAGACAGAAAGCAAAATGGACATCTGGCGGCTTGTTAGATCAGGGTCATGCGAACGCACGCTTTGTAAGTGTGCCTCACGCCACACTTTCAGCATCCGTGGATTGGTTTTTTCCGTCATACTGCGCTCCTGACCAGAACCTTAAGGCGGCCCTTCCCCACCGAATGGCCCGCCTTGCCACAGTAAACAGTTTACGGTTAAAACTGTCCTAATAAAGGATTGATTCTATTCCGATATGATTTTTTCTATGGCGTGCAGGCTTGCTCTAAGTCCTTGTGCTGCACCGCCTTTTGGCCTGCCTGGCATGGTATTTTGCGCCCAACCAAAGACATCAAAATGTGCCCAGTTAATTTTTTCGCCTACGAAACGTTGTAAATAGAGGGCAGCGGTGATCGCGCCGCCAAAGCCGGTGGAGGCGATATTATTAAGATCTGCGATCTGACTATCAAGCGAGTCGTCATACGGTTTCCATAGTGGCATGCGCCACAGTGGATCATGGGTGACCTCCGCGCCGTCTGCCAGTCGTTTCCAAAGCGCCTCGTCGTTGGTAAAGGTTGCGGGAAGGTCAGCACCAAGTGCTACGCGTGCCGCGCCTGTAAGTGTAGCAAAATCCAGGAGCAAATCTGGCTTTTCCTCGCATGCGAGCGTGATGGCATCACACAAAACCACACGACCTTCGGCATCCGTATTGCCGATCTCGACCGATAGCCCCTTCCTTGTGGCGATCACATCGCCAGGACGGTAGGCATTGCCCGCAATTGCATTCTCGACCGCCGGAATCAAAACGCGCAGCCGCACTTTTGTACCGCGGCTCATTATCATACGTGCGAGCCCCAGCACATGGGCGGCACCGCCCATGTCTTTTTTCATCAGGCGCATACTTTGTGATGGCTTTACATCAAGCCCGCCTGTGTCGAAGCAAACGCCTTTACCAACGAGTGTGATTTTAGGGTGTTTGTTGTCGCCCCACTGCAGATCGATCAAGCGGGGTTCCCGTCCTGTAGCCGCCGCCCGTCCCACAGCGTGGATCGCCGGGAAATTTTCATCCAAAAGGTCATCACCTACAATAGTACCACACCGGGCACCGTAGGTTTCGGCAAGCTTTTCCACAGCATCTTGCAGATCAGCCGGCCCCATATGTTCTGTAGGTGTATTGATCAGGTCGCGGGTGAGGGCAATGCCTTCCACATCGTGCAAAACCCTCTCCGGCTTGGATTTGGCACCGAGCACAAGGATACGGTCTTTGTCATGCTCTTTTGAGAGGTAACGGTCAAAGCGATATTGTTCCAGACACCACCCGATGGCCCCGAGTGCGATTACTTTCTCTGGTACACCGATGATTTTATAGGCACCCGCATCCAGTTTCTTAACGATCGGCGCGATCCACCAGGGGCTGTCTGCCCCCGGCTTTTTAGCGCCAGTTCCCATCAGAATACGTGCAACCGTACCGCCAGGCGCGGGCAAGGTGCAGAGGGTGTCCTGCTTGCCTTCAAAGCCCGTCGCGCCAACCCAGGCGGCCTCCATGTCGCTCAGTCCTTTCAGGTATGTTTTTTGGGTAACCACTTCGATAGTGGTGAAATCCTGATCGGTATTTTCGTTGACAAGTAGACGTGATAGGTCAGGCACAAGGGACTCCTGGTTGGTGATAGAAGTTAGGTTTCAGGTGCGATGGTAACCTTGAGGCCGTCCATGCTGTCATCTACTTCGACCTGACATGAAAGGCGGCTACTACCAATCTGGAAATGTTCGCTATCTTCCAGAAGATATTGCTCGTCGTCTTCCATTCCAGGGAGCTTTTCAAATTGTTCTTCTGGGATAAAAACATGGCAGGTACAGCAGCTACAGCAACCGCCGCAAATAGCCGCCAGGTCATCAAAATCATTGTTGCGGATGTTTTCCATCAAGGACAGACCAACTTCGCCTTCGATCTCGCTTGTTTGGCCCGCGAGGTTGGTCACAGAAATTTTTACCATGATATGTTCCGTTTGTTTGGTGTCTCAAAACTATAGCAATTTAGATAGTGTCTTCCCTCAAACATCACGGGAGATCAAGGGAAAAGCGTGTGTGCTGGGTGTTTGCCGGCGATCTTGGTGCCTTTAGTAGATGGGTGTAGCCATTATGCCGCCCTCAACAGGCAGATTGGCGCCGGTGATAAAGCTTGCCGCAGGAGAAGCCAGAAAGAGACAAGCATCGGCAATATCCATGGGCGTGCCCATGCGCCCCAAGGGTGCCTTGGCTTCCCAGCGGGCAACGCCGTCAGGCCATGCGCCGCGGATGCCGTCGCGGCCAATCACGCCGGGGGAGACCGCGTTCACACGTATGCCCACCGGGCCAAATTCCTGAGCTGCAGACTGGGTGAACATCAAAACGGCGGCCTTAGAGCTATTATAGTGTGCGTGCTCCGGCCCGGCATTCATGCCAGCGATCGAGGCAATGTTGATGATGGCACCGCCCTTGCCTTTCATGTGCGCCGCAGCTTCACGTGTGCAAAGGAAAATGCTGTCGGTGTTTACCGCCATCATTTGCTGCCAATCCGCGAGCGCCATATCTTTGATGGTGGAAACCGGGAAGATGCCAGCGTTATTGACCAGAATATCCAGCCCGCCGAAATGGCTGACAACCGCGTCCATCAGGCTGGCAACGCCAGCCTCGGTTGTTAATTCACAGGGGAAGGCGTGGGCAGAACCACCATTCGCCGTGATGTCTGTGACAATGGCTGCTGCCTCTTCTGCGCCGCTGCGGTAATGCACGGCAACCGAAGCACCCGCTTCCGCGAAACGTTTTGCCGTGCCCGCGCCGATGCCACGGCTGGCACCTGTCACGAGTATAATTTTGTTGGAAAAATCGAGAAGCTGGTTCACAGAAGGTGTTTGCATATGGAAATCCTTTTGGGGCGTGACTATGGTCACACATTGAGACTCTGTGGACGCGGCTTTTTATATGGTGCGGCCAACGGGAAAAATCAAATGGGGCACAAAGGGTTCGATGCGCATCGTCAGGAAAAACCAAGTCGACACCCCCGTTATCGATAGGGGGGGTGAATTAATTTTTGAATTGCTTGGTGCAACGGATGCCTTGGGGGGCACCCAAAACCACAGCATGATTCGGCTCGAACTGACACCCGGTGCCAGTTCGCCTGCTGAGCCACATTTTCACCGAAAAACAGAAGAGACTTATGTGATCCTTTCAGGGCATGCGCGCATGATGATTGCTGGCGAGGTTTTTGAACTGGAGGCTGGCGACATCATGGCGGCGGGCATCGGAGAGGCACACCAAATTACCGCTGCAGGACATGAACCGCTTAAGGCGCTTGCTATCATGGCACCGGGCTTTGACCCTGACGATGTGTTCCCTGTCGATGGTTAAAACGATCATTTTCCACAGTGGGTCTGCAAAAACTGGCTCGACAACGTTGCAGGCCCACCTGATGGCAGCACCGTCACGTCTCGCACAGGCCAAGGCCTTTTATTGTCATCGTATGGTGCGCTCGGGCGATGTAGACCCCTTGAACTTAGCCGTCAGGGATGTGCGTAATGAACGTAAACGCAGAAAAGCCATCCGACGTGGCCGGGAACGCCTGTTGCACCTGTTCGAAGATAAGGGTTTCGATACTGTCATCCTATCGAACGAATCTGCAATCGGAGATCCGTTTCACGATACAAAGCCAGGCTTTTTCCCACTGATGTATGGCGCATTGTCAGGTTTGCAGGAAATGTTTGATGGTTACCGTGTTGTGCCGGTTTTTTTTGTGCGGTCACAAGCGACGCTTTTGCCATCTTTTTACGGCCAGCGTATTCGTCAGGGTGCGAGCTATGACCTAAAAACTTTTTCAGTACGGGCGCAGTCATTTGATTTGTCGTGGTGCCCGGTTGTGGAGGCGCTGCAAACCGCTTTTCCCGATGAAGCGCTAGAGTTGCACAGGTTTGAAGAATTTGTTGGTGACCCGGCGTCTTACACCGAAGCACTTTTTTCCAAGTTGCTTGGTATGGAGCCTGCTGAGGCAACTGTAGCAATCAGCAAAAACAGCGCGGCCAAAAGCCACGCAGTCTGGTTAATGCGAAAACTGAATGCACTGGCCGAGGAAAAAGGCTCTGCCGAGCGCAGTAAAACCATCAAGAAGCGCCTGCGCCGTACCTTGTTCCCTCTGATTGAGCAGATCAACACGGGTCAACGCTTGATGCTGGCAACGGGCGATGCAGAAAAGCTTGAACAGCTTTATCTTGCTGATCTCTCAGCTTTTTAAGGAAACTTAGGAAAAAAAGGGGCCGGTTCAGAAGAACCGGCCCAATAGACATCTGCATAACGTGGGCAGATGTGAGGGACAAACTGTTTGCCTGTGGCGCTTTGGCTTTATTCGGCAGCCTGGAACTGGGCGGTTTCAGTTGATTCGCCCATAGCCGTCGTTGAAGCCGTACCGCCAGAAATTGCCTGCGCAACTGCATCGAAATAACCTGTACCAACTTCGCGCTGGTGGCGGGTTGCTGTGTAGCCCTGATCCTCAGCACCAAATTCTTCCTGCTGCAACTCAGAGTAGGCTGCCATGCCGCGGTCACGGTAACCGCTTGCCAGTTGGAACATGCCGTGGTTCAGACTGTGGAAACCAGCCAGTGTTACGAACTGATATTTGTAGCCCATTGCGCCCAACTCGCGCTGGAATTTGGCGATGGTGTCTTTGTCCAGGTTGGCTTCCCAGTTGAAAGACGGTGAGCAATTGTAAGCCATCATCTTGCCAGGGAATTCTTTCTGGATCGCTTCAGCAAAGCGTTTTGCATCGTCAAGGTTCGGGGTAGATGTTTCCCACCACAAGAGATCAGCGTGTTTCGCGAACGCCAGGCCGCGGGCAATGCAGTGGTCAACACCAGCATCCAGGTGGAAGAAACCTTCCGGTGTGCGGTTGTCGCGGTCGATAATAAATTCGTGGTCGCGTTCGTCGATATCTGATGTGATCAGCTTGGCTGATTCAGCGTCCGTACGGGCAATGATGATTGATGGAACGCCAGAAACATCGGCCGCGAGGCGTGCAGCCTGCAGGTTCTGCTCGTGCTGCTGTGTCGGGATAAGTACTTTGCCGCCCAAGTGGCCACATTTTTTCTCGGCAGCCAGTTGATCCTCGAAGTGAACGCCAGCAACACCAGCCTCGATGAAAGCCTTCATGATCTCGAAAGAATTCAGCTTGCCGCCAAAGCCAGCTTCCGCGTCGGCAACGATCGGAGCGAACCAGTCACGCTGTGCGCCGCCTTCGGCATGCTCAATCTGGTCTGCACGCTGCAGGGTGCGGTTGATGCGCTTTGCAAGCTCGGGTGCTGCGTTTGCCGGGTACAGGCTTTGGTCCGGGTACATGCTTGAGGCGGTATTGCTGTCCGCGGCAACCTGCCAGCCAGAAAGATAGATGGCCTTCAGTCCAGCGCGCACCATCTGCATCGCCTGGTTGCCGGTCATCGCACCCAGCGAGTGAACATAATCTTCGCTGTTCAAAAGATCCCAAAGCTTTCTGGAGCCGCGGTCTGCCAGGGTATGCTGGATCTGAACGCTACCGCGCAGACGCTTAACATCTTCTACGGTGTAGTTGCGCTCGATGTATTTGAAGCGATCTTCAGAAATATTGTCGAACAGGTCTTCGAATCTTTCACTCATGGTACTCTCCTTCAGGGTGTTCTGGTTGCCCATTTTCTGGGGACTTGGGCAGTTATTCGGGTTTAACTCTGGTTATTTGATCAATTCATATGCCGGTGTGGTCAGGAACTCTGCTAGCTCGTCTTTGAGCGAGAGTTCGAGGAACAGTCGGCCAGCTTCCGCCAGCCGGCTGTTCTCGAACGTGTCCTGGCCTAAGGACCTTTTGAGGTCCGCCATCTCTTCTTCATAGAGCTTGCGGATCAATTCTTCTGTAACGGTTTGGCCGTCCTCGAGGGTGGCTCCGTGTTTCAATTGCTGCCAAATCTGCGTGCGGCTGATCTCTGCCGTCGCGGCGTCTTCCATCAAGTTATACAGGGGCACCGCGCCGCGGCCCTCTAACCATGCAGCCGTATATTGGATGCCGACGCGGATATTTTCGCGTACGCCGCCTTCAGACGCCTTGCCACTGTGTGGTTTCAGCAGGGCCTCGCGCGTGATTGTTAAATCCTCGCGGGTGCGGTGGATCTGGTTCGCGCCAGGCATTAGTTTGTCAAATACCTGCTTTGCGGTCTCGACCATGCCTGGATGCGCAACCCAGGTGCCATCGTGACCAAAACTGGCTTCGCGGTCTTTGTCTGCGGTTACCTTGGCAAAAGCGGCTTCATTCGCGATTTCGTCACCTTTTACAGGGATCTGAGCGGCCATGCCGCCCATCGCATGGGCACCGCGCCGGTGGCAGGTTTTAATGAGCAAAAGCGAATAAGCTTTTAGGAAGGCTTCGCCCATTACCACCTGCGATCGGTCAGGCAAAAGATAAGCTTTATGTTTGCCGATGCGCTTGATGTAGCTGAAGATATAATCCCAGCGGCCGCAATTCAGGCCAACGATATGGTCCTTAAGCGCAAACAGGATTTCATCCATCTGGAATGCTGCAGGCAGCGTTTCAATCAACACCGTAACTTTAATTGTACCGTGGGTGAGGCCAAGTACGCGTTCGCTGTAGCTGAAGAGGTCGTCCCACAGCTTGGCTTCTTCCATTGTCTCCATCTTGGGAAGATAAAAATATGGGCCTGTGCCTTTGGCCAGAAGTTCTTTGGCATTATGGAAAACATAAAGCCCAAAATCGAAAATACCGGCAGAGATTGGCTGACCGTCCAGCAGTACGTGTGCTTCTGTCATGTGCCATCCGCGCGGGCGAACCTTCAGGGTCGCCGTCTCATCGTTCATGCGGTAGGCTTTGCCGGTGCGTGGATCATCAAACAACAGCGCACCGCGGGCATAGTCCATACAGTTGATCTGCCCCAGGATCATATTGTCCCAAGTTGGGGATGACGCGTCTTCAAAGTCAGCCATGAAAACATTGGCACCTGAGTTAAAGGCGTTAATCATCATCTTGCGGTCAACCGGGCCGGTGATTTCAACGCGGCGATCCTGAAGATCGGCTGGTGTGCCCAGGATTTTCCAGGTGTCTTCGCGGATATCTTTAGTGTCAGCGCGAAAGTCAGGGAGTATGCCAGTGTCCAGTTTGGCTTGCCGCTTCGTGCGCAGTTCAATCAGCGCGCGGCGGCGATTGCCGAAAGCGGCCTCAAGGTCAGAAACAAACGCTACTGCATCAGGTGTCAGAACCCGGTCATAGCCCGCTGCCATTTCGCCAGTGATCTCCAGTATTGGCGTTTCAATTTTTTCCGCAGTCGCTGCTGACATAATATACCTCGTAAACTTTTACATTGGCGCTTGAACCTGTTGCTCCTTGGCGATTCGGAGTTGTCTTGCGCCGTGCTGTTGAGCTTTATATTTCATGAATTTACAAGATATCAAACGACTATTGATACAAAAAAGGTTCTGATGTATGTATATGTAAATGTCATAATGTAAATTTGTAAAAAAAGTAAAATTTAGGATCCTGCTATGACAAAGACAGTCGCCAAAAAGATTTTTGCGGGACCGCGCATTCGACGCCTTAGGCGCGAGCAGGGGCTTTCCCAGTCGCAGATGGCTGCAGAATTGGGCTTCTCCACCAGTTATCTGAATTTGGTTGAGCGTAATCAACGCCCTGTTTCTGCTCAGTTTTTACTCCGGCTCGCCGAGGTTTATGATGTTGAGCTGACGGCCTTTGCTGGCACCGATGAAGCCCGTGCTTTTGCTGACCTCACGGAGATCATGGCAGATCCTATGTTTAAAGGTCTTGGCCTGTCGCGCGGTGATATGCAGGATATGGCAGATGCGGCACCACAGGCGGTGGAGGCGGTCTCTTTGCTGTACCGTGCGCTCCAACAGGCCAAGCAGAGTGCGACGGAACTCTCTACAAAAGTGGCAGACCGGGACGGTGGCGGCGAATCGCAGTTTCCGGTGGATGAAGTGCGAGATTTTATCCATGATCATAAAAACCATTTCCCGGAACTTGACGAAGCGGCAGAGCTAACGCACGAGGAACTTGGCCTTCACAGGGATGATGCTTTTATGGCGTTGTCTAGTCGGCTTGATGAGGAACATGGTGTTCGAGTTCGCATCATGCCTCACGAGGTGATGCCTGAAACCCTTAGGCACTATGACCTGCACCGACGGCAGCTATTGATCAGTGAGATGCTGGATGCCAGTGGTCGCACCTTCCAGCTTGCGCTGCAGCTTGCGATGCTTGAGTTCAAGTCTATGATTCAACGCATTGGGGATCTGCAGACTTGGCAGACGGAAGAAGCGCGACGCCTGGCCAGAATCAGCCTCGCCAACTATTTTGCAGGCGCTTTGCTGATGCCTTACCGGCGTTTTCTGGATGATGCCAAAAAGCTCAAGTATGATATTGAGCACCTTGGGCGGCGCTATGGCACAAGTTTTGAGCAAGTCTGCCACCGGCTGACGACCCTTCAACGCCCCGGTGACCGCGGCGTGCCGTTCTTTTTCATTCGGGTGGATAAAGCTGGTAATGTCTCGAAACGTTTCTCTGCCGGGCGTTTCCATTTCTCGCGTTACGGCGGCACATGCCCTTTGTGGCGTGTACATGATACTTTCACGACACCTGGTCGCGTCGATACTCAGATTATCCAGATGCCCGACGAAACCCGGTATTTTTCTGTGGCGCGCACAGTAACGCGTGTGGGGTCACTTTACGGGCAGCCCGATCAGCAGCTTGCGATTGGGCTTGGCTGCGATATCGCATATGCGCGCGAATTGATATACGCCAAAGGCCATGATCTGGAAAACCCTGATGCCACGCCTATAGGCCCCAACTGCCGCCTGTGCGAGCGTCCGGCTTGCCCGCAGCGCGCGCATCCGCCCCTCACGAAAAACCTGATCCTCGACGAGCGTTCGCGTGGTGTTTCCGCTTATCGTTTCAGCAAGGAATGATTGACCAGCTAAAATCAATTGCTAGGGTATGGAAAGGAAGGCAAGCAGGGGGAGTGTGATGAGCGACTATAACAGCCTTGAACATGATCGTGACAGTAAGGCCATTAACTTGATTTATATCTTATATTTCATTGGATTCGCGACGGGTGTCAGCGCAGTCGCCGGTGTGGTTATTGCTCACACCAAGGCTGGGCAGGTGGGCGATGTGTGGCAAAGCCATCTCGATTATCAGATTCGTACCTTTTGGTACGGGTTAGCGATGGTTGTGATTGGAACCATTCTAGCAATGTTTTTGTAGGAGTGCTGGTTTTGCTTTGGTGGTTCCTTTGGACGGCTGTCAGATGCATAAAGGGCATAATGGCATCCAATGAAGGACAACCGATCGAAAACCCTGAAACTTGGATGTGGTAAGGCGCGACATATTGTTACGCGGGCTTAAGGGGCAGTTTCCCTGTCCTTTTTTAATAGATGTAATTTTATTACCCTGATTTATGTTGCGTATGGCTGCCGCTGTGCGTAGCGTGTGCGCGCATTTTATCTGTCAAACAGGAACCGGGGTTATGAGCACCAGCGTATTGGACTTGTTCAATATTGGCATCGGGCCATCGAGTTCCCACACCGTGGGGCCGATGAAAGCGGCGCGCGAATTTGCGGATGCGCTGGAAGCGGACGGTAAACTTGCATCGACAGTTCGGCTGGTAACCAAGCTTTATGGATCTTTAGGTGCGACCGGGCGTGGCCACGGTTCTGATACCGCGGTTCTTTTGGGACTGCTTGGTGAATGCCCACGCGCAGTGGATGTGATTGCAATCCCTGATATTATTGCGGGTGTTCGCCGCTCAAAAAAACTCAGCCTACTGGGAAAGCAAATCATTGATTTTAATGAAGAAAGTGATTTGCAACTTTTACCGGGTGAGCGGCTGGATTTTCATCCCAACGGGATGGAGTTCTGGGCCTATGACAACGATGGCAACGAGCTTGCGCGTACGATTTATTATTCAATCGGTGGCGGCTTTATCGTCCATGAAAGTGAGGCCGAAGCCGATCATTTTGAAGAAGTTGAGGTTAAGCACCCCTATCCTTTCACAACAGGTAAGGAACTGCTTGATCTTTGTAAGGTCTCTGGCAAACCAATCAGCGTTATAATGATGGCAAACGAGGAAGTTGTGCGGCCCCGGAAACAGGTTCGCGCGGAGCTTCTTGAAATCTGGAAAGTGATGCAGGAATGTGTCGAGTTGGGCTGTTCACGGGGAGGCAATATGCCGGGCCTGAACGTAAAGCGTCGGGCGTCAGACCTTTATAAGCAGTTATCGCGTCGGCCAGAAAGCGCGCTCACCGATCCGTTGACGATCCTAGATTGGGTCAATCTTTATGCGCTTGCGGTGAATGAAGAAAACGCTGTTGGTGGTCGGGTCGTGACAGCGCCCACAAATGGGGCGGCGGGCATTGTGCCTGCAGTTCTTCATTATTATACGCGCTTTGTGCCGGGCGCGAACGACGATGGTGTCGTGCGCTTCCTGCTGACAGCGGGAGCGGTGGGGCGATTGTTTAAGGAAAATGCCTCTATCTCCGGTGCCGAGGTTGGCTGTCAGGGCGAGGTAGGCAGTGCTTGTTCGATGGCGGCAGCAGGCCTCACGGAAGTGCTTGGCGGCACCCCCACACAAGTGGAAAACGCTGCCGAGATCGGTATGGAACATAACTTGGGCCTTACATGCGACCCAATCGGCGGCCTCGTGCAAGTACCCTGTATTGAGCGTAATGCAATGGCTGCGATCAAGGCGATAAATGCTGCGAGGCTCGCGCTTCGAGGCGATGGCACGCATTTTGTTTCGCTTGATAAAGTGATCCGCACCATGCGTATCACTGGCCGCGACATGCAAAGTAAATACAAGGAAACTGCCGAGGGCGGCCTTGCGGTCACCGTGCCAATTGCAGCGACAGTTGTTGACTGCTGATACGAGCCTTTACTTTATTCCCGTGGAGAGCTTAGCCTACAGTTTGAAAATAACTGGTGAATTGAGGGGTTAGATGAAAGCAGCACTGGTATGCGGAGCGGGTGGCTTTATTGGCAGCCATTTGGTGAAGCGTTTGAAGCGAGAAGGGTTTTGGGTGCGCGGAGTGGACCTCAAATTCCCCGAATTCGCAGAAACCGAAGCCGATGATTTTGTCATGGGCGATTTGCGCGAACAAAGTTTGTGCAGGGCGGTTATCGACAGGCGGTTTGACGAGGTGTATCAGCTTGCGGCTGATATGGGCGGCGCGGGGTATATTTTCACTGGTGAGAATGATGCCGATATCATGCATAATTCAGCGACCATCAATCTCAATATGGCAGATGCCTGCCACAAGCGGAACATCAGCAGGGTTTTCTATAGCTCAAGCGCTTGTATGTACCCTGAGTATAACCAGTTGGACCCGGCTAACCCCAACTGCGCCGAGGACAGCGCCTACCCTGCGGCACCTGACAGTGAATATGGCTGGGAGAAGCTGTTTTCCGAGCGGCTTTTCCTCGCTTATAATCGCAATCACGGCATGGTAAACCGCGTAGCACGCTATCATAATATATTTGGACCCGAAGGCACCTGGACGGGCGGTAAGGAAAAAGCGCCTGCCGCTATTTGCCGCAAGATCGCTGAAGTAAACTCGGGTGACGAGATCGAGATTTGGGGCGATGGGACCCAGACACGGTCTTTCCTTTATATCAACGAATGTATTGAGGGAACGACCCGTTTATTGCGGTCTGGTTTTGAAGGCCCTGTGAATATCGGTTCGGACGAGATGGTTTCGATCAATCAGTTAGTTGACCTTGTGGCAGATATTTCGGGCAAAACCATTATCAAGAATCATATCCCCGGGCCGCTGGGCGTTAGGGGGCGGAACTCAGATAATCGTCTGATTGAAGAAAAGCTCGGTTGGCGTCCGGGCGCGACACTGCGCTCAGGCCTGGAGAAATCCTACGAGTGGATTGAACGTCAGGTAAGAGCGAATCGGCTAACATAAGGCGAGTCGCGAAGACTCGCCTTATTGCAAAACTTTTGGCGCGGCCGTCGAAGCCGTGCTTTTTCGTCAGCTTATCCCCCCGTATCGGATGCCGGTCAGGTCCGCCATTTCCTTTTTCCATGTGGTGATGTCGCGTGCTTCAAGTTTTGCGAGACTATCGTGCCCACAAGCGCGCGCCAGAACTGTCATCAGTTCGGTTGCTGCGAGGAAAAAGCGCTCCAGCCGCTTGGAGGCAACAGCGATATCAAGCTTGCGCCGCAGTTCGGGTTTCTGTGTTGCGATGCCCGCCGGGCAATTGTTGGTATTACACATGCGCGCGCCTACGCAGCCCACGGCCTGCATCGCGGCGTTTGAAACGGCGATGCCATCCGCACCGAGCGCCATTGCCTTCACATAATCGGCAGGTGTCCTGAGGCCGCCAGTTATGATGAGAGTTATGTCGTCCCGATCAAGTGCATTGAGATGCCGCCTGGCACGCGCAAGCGCCGCAATTGTAGGCACAGAGATATTGTCCCTGAACAACAAGGGTGCTGCGCCAGTGCCGCCGCCGCGGCCATCAAGAATGATATAATCTGCAGAGGCCTCAAGCGCGAAATCAATATCGTCTTCAATATGATTTGCCGAAAGTTTGAAACCGATCGGTATCCCGCCCGAGATTTCGCGCACTTCGTTGGCCAATTTTCTGAAATCGGCCGGGGTGCTCATGTCGGCGAAGGTGGGCGGTGATACGGCAGGTTTGCCTTCAGGGATGCCGCGTACCTCCGAGATTTTTCCAATGTTTTTATTGCCTGGCAGGTGTCCCCCTGTGCCAGTTTTTGCGCCTTGGCCCCCTTTAAAATGGAAGGCCTGAACATTTTTCAAAGACGCTGGTTTAAATCCAAAACCCGCAGAAGCCAGTTCGTAAAAATAGCGGCTGTTTGCGGCCTGTTCTTCGGGCAGCATGCCGCCTTCGCCCGAGCATATGCCTGTGCCAGCAAGTTCTGCACCCGTTGCCAGCGAAATTTTAGCTTCTTCTGATAAAGCACCAAAGCTCATATCGGAAACAAATAGCGGTATGTCGAGTTCAAGCGGTTTCTTGGCGTTTGGCCCGATCACCAGTTTGGTGTTAACCGGCACGTCTTCCATCAGCGGCTTGGCCGCAAACTGTGCTGTCAGCACCTGGATATCGTCCCAGCTTGGCAGCTCTGTGCGCGGTACACCCATCGATGCCATCGGGCCGTGATGCCCCATTTTTTCTAGGCCGTGCTCTGCAAGCTCGTGTATGAATGCCACATGGGGCTCTTCCGGCGTTGGGTTCGCTTCGGGCATGGCATCTGGCATAGCAGCTTTTTCTACAGTGGCACCTATTTCAAGGCCCCGGTGGGAGCCGTCACAGAAGGGGGCATTCCCGGTTGCTTTACACTGGCACAGATAAGCTTCGCCGTCTTCTTCAGCGGTGAATTTCTTTGGTGTGAAGTCAGTACCGCGGTGGGAGCCGTCGCAAAAAGGCTGATTCTTGGATTTGCCGCAACTGCACCAAAAATAATCTTCGCCCTTTTTGAGCGAAACCGCCTTGGGTTTATTGTCGGCAACAATAGCATTCGACATAGATGTTCCTCCTGATTTTTGTGTCTGCTACGCGTTGTCGCAGCAAGTGGCCCGAGAATTGGCAGCACTATACGTGTTGCCTTAAAGCTTGCGTAGTAGGCCCGTTATCAACTTAGTGTTACCGAAAACCGAACACTGGCTTAGGGATATTGCCGTGGCTGCGCCGCGATAGGCTTTGCGCGCCATAAGTAAGCGCCAGTAATTTTTTGAGAACATCTCCAGAATATTTCGAAAGGCTAGCTTAAGCAGTGAACCAGAAAAGAAGCTTGAAAAATTGCCCATATCGCGCCATCAGAAAGGTATGGTACGCACCTATAAAAGCTTTTCGGCTATCTATGAACTGGTCAAGGAAATCCCTGAGGGACAGGTGGCAAGCTACGGCATGGTGGCCAGCTTGGTCACAGGTGCCACGGCCCGCATTGTCGGCTATGCGATGGCGGCCACACCTTCCGATGAAGGGATCCCCTGGCAACGCGTTATTAACTCAGCAGGTAAAATAAGTGACCGAGAGGGTGCAGCGCGCCAGCGGGAAAGACTTGAACGGGAAGGAGTCCAGTTCAGCAAAGCAGGCAAGGTGCGCTGGCAGGATTGCCGCTGGCAGGGGCCGAGCGAAGCCTGGCTTGACGCCAACAACGTCGATTTTATGGATTTCCTGGCGGTCCAAGCGGGCTGGCCGGGTTAAAACGGTGGCCTGTCATACCCTTTGGTCAGGCTGGCTGGCAGCGTAATCAGGTCGGTGCTTGTGGAACTGTATGGCCTTGTTTGTGCTTGGCAGCTTGTGTCCAGTCCAGCAATCGGTGTTAGATTTTCACTTTGGCAGGACCAGAGGCCCAGCATCTGTAAACAGGTTTCAAGGCAGTGGGTGGTTTGCAAAAAGCCTTTCAATCAAACCAAAAGTATCCAAAAGGCGCGCCTTTTGGTGTTTCTCCCTTAACCGTGCCGATGTGAGGGGCGTAGCTTCCGAGCTGTTTCGATCGCTTTCTCACGCTCTTTTTCGGCTTCTCTGAGCATCTGGCTTTCGCCTGTTTGATACTGCAGCGGCCAATTCGGTTGCGTGATACCATAATGCCCTGCTGCCTTCCTGGTGAAAGCTGCGTCGTTCAGGTGTGGCCGCGCAAGCGCGACCATATCGGCACGGCCTGCAGCGAGGATAGTATTCACTTGCTCCGGCATTGTTACGGCACCAACGGCAATTGTCGGAATGGCCGCCGTTTCGCGAAGGAAGTCCGAAAAAGGCACCTGATACATACGGCCATAAACGGGTTTCTGGTACGGCACAGTTTGGCCCGAGGAGACATCAAGAATATCGACATCTGCAGCTTTGAAAGCTTTGGCTGTCACAGCGATATCCTGCCATGACACGCCGCCTTCCGCCCAGTCCCACGCGCTGATACGTGCACTCATCGGTTTGTGTGCAGGCCATACGGCCCGCATTGCCTTGAATACTTCAAGCGGGAATTTCACCCTGTTTTCAGCGTTGCCGCCATAGTCATCGCCGCGGTGGTTGGTGAGCGGCGAGAGGAAACTCGCTAGCAAATAGCCATGTGCGCAGTGCAGTTCGATCATATCGAAACCGGCGCGCTCCGCACGCTCAGTCGCCTGGACAAACTCGTCAACCACCCGGTCCATACCCGCACGGTCAAGTTCTTCGGGTGTATCGGAAATATTCGGGAAATAAGGAAGCGGCGACGCCGACACAAGCGGCCAATTATCTTTATCCTTGGGTATGTCCATGCTGCCCGTGGCTGGCGAATGGGTCGAGCCTTTGCGACCAGCGTGCCCTAACTGAAGACACATTTTTGTCTCTCCGTTCGCATGGACAAAGTCGACGATTCGTTTCCATTCGGTTTCTTGCGCGCCATTCCAGATTCCGGTGCAAGCGTTGGTGATGCGGGCGTCAGGTGCGGGACAGGTCATCTCAGTGATCACAAGCCCTGCACCGCCAACACTGCGGCTACCATAATGCACCAGATGCCAATCGTTTGGCATGCCGTCCGTTGCACTGTACTGCGCCATCGGCGATACAACGCAGCGATTGGGAATTGTTAGGTCCCGAAGCTTGAGAGGTGTGAACATTGGTGTTGGATGATTGCCTTCAGCAGGCCGGGCATCAGCAGGTAAGCGGTGATAATATTCCTGTTCCACTTTAACGAGAAAATCTGTGTCCCTCAGGCCCAGATTATCCCATGTAATACTTTTGGAGCGCGACATCAGCGCAAAAGCAAACTCATATTGTGGCTTTTTATAGTGTCGCGCCATTTGTTCAAACCATCTGAGGCTCACGTCTGCCGCGTGTTGGATGATTTCAACAGGCGTGCGACGCTTTTCTTCATACGCAGCACAAGCAGCTTCTACGTTGCCAGCATTTTCAAGTACAGCCTGTGAGAGGCCGATCGCACATTCCATCGCAAGCTTGGTGCCAGAGCCGATAGACCAGTGCGCGCTGGCTTTTGCATCGCCCAGGATCGCAATTTTCCCCACGTTCCATTTGCCGCAGCGCACACGCGGGAACTGCCGCCAGATAGAACGATTGATGATCAACCCGTGGCCATCAAGTTCGTCGACAAATACGCCTTCCAGGTAACGGGCACTTTCTTCTTCGGTCATGCTTTCAAAGCCGCAATTCTTGAAGGCTTCGGGTGTACATTCAATCACCCAGGTTGAATGGCCTTTTTCATACTCGTACGTGTGGGCGCAGAAATGGCCTTCGGGCGTTTCCTTGAAGAAAAAGGTAAAAGCATCGAGGGGTCTGGTAGACCCCATCCAGGTAAAATGGTTGGTGCGGTTTTCGATTGTGCGCTCAAACCCATCGGCGTGTTTTTCGCGGATTGCGCTGGCGATGCCATCGGCGGCAACAATCATATCGCTTGAAGTAAAATCCTTTTCAAGCGTATCGATGTTTACCCGAGTCTCAAATTTGACTTTCACACCTACGTCGCGGCAGCGCTTTTGCAGGATTTCAAGAAGCGTGAAACGCGAGCAACCAGCAAACCCGTTGCCGCCGATCACTGTGCGTTCGTCGCCCCGCTGCACAATAATATCCTGCCAGTAAGCGAAACTGTCTTTGATCAGTTCGTAACTTTCCGGGTCCGCAGAGAAAAATTCATCCAGTGTTTCGTCGGAAAAAACCACGCCAAAGCCGAATGTATCGTCCGGTTGGTTTTGCTCGATTACCTCAATTTGAAAATCGGGCCGGGCTTTTTTTGTGAGAAGCGCAAAATAGAGCCCACCGGGGCCACCGCCAATTACTGTTATTTTCATGGGCCTAGTCCTCTGCAGGCAACATTGCTGTGGTTTCAATCTCGATTTTGGCACCCGTTTCCATTAACGACGATACAGCCACACAAGCCATCGCCGGATAGTTTTTCCCCATCAGTTCCTGCCAAACCGTGCCCATTCCCTTAAGGTTGGCCAAATATTCGTCCCGGTCGGTGATATACCAGGTCATGCGCACGATATGCTCAGGGCCAGCGCCGCCCTCTGCCAGCACATCAAGTGTGTTTTGGATGGTTTGGCGCAGTTGGCCGAGGAAATCCTGCGCTTCAAAGATACCCTCTGGTGTCCAGCCGATCTGGCCTGCGACAAACACCATCTTGCCTTCCGCCAGGATGCCATTTGCGTATCCGCTGGGGCGCGGCCAGCCTTCGGGGAGTAGGGTTTTCATGCAATATTTCCTTCAGCGGGCAGCCACTTGTTAAGGGCGGTGCGCATATCATCCGGCCATCGCAGGCTCTTGCCTGTCGCCATATCCATATGGACAAGAATCAGCGACACTTTGAGGCGTTCTTCGTCACCAGAGTGCGCTTTCACGACAATCGAAATGCTACTGTTTCCAACCTTCGCAAGTTCGAGCGTGAAGGTAAGCATGTCATGCATGAAGCTGGGACGGAAAAAATCGGCTTTGATATGGGCGGTTGGTACAGCGCGCTTCTCGTCGATATGCAGGTGCTTGAAATCAAAGCCCAGCCCGTCACCAAACCAGTCTTCCACCACATCATTCACAAGGCCAAAATAGCGCGGATAAAACATGATGCCTGCGGCATCCGTGTGCGCAAAGCGTACTTTGATGGTGCTTGAAAAAATCGCCATGCCTGTCCCTGTCTTACAAGTAAAATTACTTTAGCACTAAAATAATTATCCAGCAAGCCACCTGTGACTTGAATGCTACTAGGGGTGGTTTTTATTCCTTTATGTGATCCGATAGGGAAAAGTTTCTTTGATCTTTATGGAATTTTATGAGACCATTAACTTTAAGCGATTAGATTTTATAGATGATATAGATTCATTTAGGAGCGAACTTATGCGTTTTGCAATTGCAGTAGCGGCCTTTGGGCTGATGGTTGGGGCATCAGGATTGGCACCGACACACTTTATGGATCAGGCTGTGGCCCAGCCAGCGGCCGAGAATGCCTTGCAGGCAGAAATTATTGCGGCAGCGAACGATCCTGCTGCGCTTGCAGCGATTATTGCCCGTGAACAAGCGGCCGGGAATACCGACGGGTTGGCCAGCGCGCTGGCAAATGCTGCAACGACACTCGCTGCAACAGATGTAGGCGGCGCAGCAGCGCTGGTTATTCAGGCGGTTTCGGTTTCTGAAGGTGCCAGCGACGCTGTTCAGAGTGAGGTTGGTCAGGCAGCCAGCCTTGTGGCTTCAACTGCCGCGGCGGCAGGCGATACAACTGCGGCGGTTAATGTTGAAACTGCTGTTGCTTCAAGCAGTGATGCGGATACGCAAGTATCATACGTAAATGCAGGTGGCTCGGCTGGTGTTACTGCGCAGACAACAACCCCAACCGAGCCCACGCCGTCAGGTACGCCGACGGCGCCAGGAGGAGGACCGCCGCCGCCACCGCCCCCAACAGTTGTTGTGATTCCTGTCCCGATTGAACCAAACCCAAACCAAGCGGGCAGCCCTGTTTAGAGATGCTGGATATACAGTGAAAGGGCCGGATTTTTCCGGCCTTTTTTTATGGATGTACGCTTACGCCTGCCGTAGTTTGAAGCGTTGTAGTTTGCCGGTTTGGGTTTTGGGAAGCTCTTCAACAAAGGCAATTTCGCGCGGATATTTGTAAGGTGCGATGGTGGCTTTTACGTGGTCTTGCAGGTTTTTGATCAAATCATCTGAAACTGCCGAATCAGTTACTACATAGGCTTTTACAATTTGGCCGCGCGCATCATTGGGCACGCCGATAACAGCGCATTCCTTCACTGCATCATGGGTCAGGAGCGCTGTTTCCACTTCAGGCCCGCCAATATTATAACCTGACGAGACAATCATATCGTCCGAGCGTGCGACAAATTCGAAATAGCCATCTTTGTCCTGCCGGTAAGTGTCCCCGGTGACGTTCCAGCCGTTCACTACATAGTTTTTCTGCCGTTCATCAGCCATATAGCGACAGCCGGTTGGGCCTTTGACAGCTAAGCGGCCTTCTGCGGGCGGTGTCAATATGGTGTCGTTCTCGTCTAATAGGCAGGCCTGATACCCCGGTACGGCCTTGCCGGTGAAGCCTGGGCGAACCTCTTCTCTTTTCGCCGCAATAAAAATATGGATCATCTCTGTCGCGCCAATACCATCCATTAGCGAAAGGCCTGTTTGTGCTTTCCATGCTTTCCATGTGGAGGCAGGCAGAGTCTCGCCAGCGGAAACACAGCAACGAAGGCATGTTAGGTCGCGCCCTTCACTATGGTCCAGCAGCGCACGGTACGCCGTTGGTGCTGTAAAAAGCATCGTGACCCTATGTTTTTCGATGGTTTTAAAAAGGGCATCTGGCGTTGGCGCAGGCGGCAGAGCCACTGAGGCACCGACGCGTGCAGGGAAAACCACCACCGCGCCGAGACCAAAGGTGAAAGCAATAGGGGGTGAGCCGCAAAATACGTCTGTCTCCTTGGGTTCAAGGATATGTTTGGCATAACTGTCGGCCATTGCCAGCACATCGCGGTGGAAATGCATGCAGGCCTTGGGGTTGCCGGTCGTGCCGGATGTGAAGGCCAGAAGGGCGACATCATCTTGCGCCGTAATGGCCGCGCTGAAGGTGCCTGACTGGTTGGCCATCAAAGCTTCCAGCTCTGCTTCCGGATCCCCGAAACTAACGGTGCGTATACGGCGAAGAGTGCCTTTTTGCGCACCTTTCATTTCGCCCATCAAGGCATTGTCTGCAAGTGCGAGATCAATCTCAGCCTTGTCGATAATCGTGATAAGTTCTGGTGCCCTTAGCAAAGGCATTGTGGCCACAACAACACCGCCCGCAAGCAAAATGCCGTACCAGGCAGCAATCATCTTGGGTGTATTATGGCCTCTCAGCAGCACACGATTTCCAGGCTCAAGGCCTAGATTGTTGGTAAGCGCCGCTGCTATTTGGTTGGCCTTGTCTGTAAGTTCTTCATAGGTCCATGTGTTTTCGCCCCAGCGCACGGCGACATTATCTTTTGGCGCTTTTTCAAGCAGCTCCTGGGCGGCGTTCAGGCGCTCAGGATATTGCAGTTCTGGCAGATCAAACAGTAGCGCTGGCCAATCGGCCATGCCGGGTAAGTTGTCCCGAGTGAAACTATCGCTGTGTCCACTGTTAAACATGGCTGCCCTGTCCCCTGATTTTATTGATTGGCGAGCAACTGTCGCGCGATAATAAGTTTTTGAACTTCTGAGGCGCCCTCATAAATGCGAAGCGCCCGGATTTCACGGTAAAGTTCTTCCACTTTCACGCCTTTCGTTACCCCCAAGCCGCCGAACATTTGCAGCGCTTTGTCGATAACCTGTTGGGCTTGGTCTGTAGCATAAAGCTTTGCCATGGCAGCTTCGCGTGTCACACGCGGCGCGCCCGAATCCTTGGCCCAGGCTGCGCGGTAAATCAAAAGGGCTGAGGCATCAATATCAAGCGCCATCTCGGCCAGCCGTTCCTGGGTGATTGGTAAATCGGCAAGCGGGGCGCCAAATAATTCGCGCTCAGTTGTTCGCTTAAGCGCCTCACCGAGTGCACGGCGCGCAAACCCAAGCGCAGCCGCCCCCACTGTGGAGCGGAAGATGTCGAGCGTGGCCATAGCGGTTTTGAAGCCGGAACCGCCTGCACCCAAATGGTTGGCCGCCGGTACGGCGCAATTTTCGAACGTAATGTGGGCGAGTGGATGCGGTGCCATAACATCGATGCGTTCTTTGACGCCAAACCCCGGCGTGAAAGCATCCAGCACGACAGCAGACAGGCCACGAGCGCCCGGAGCTTCGCCAGAACGGGCAAAAACGCAGTAGAAATCAGCAATGCCACCATTTGAGATAAAGGTTTTTTCACCGTTGAGTATAAAGCCATTCGGCGTGGTCTTGAGAGTAGATTCGATTGCCGCCACATCAGATCCGGCCCTGGGTTCAGTAAGGGCGAAGGCCGCGATTTTTGTGCCGGCTGCCACTTCTGGCAGATAAGCCACTTTTGTGGCCTCGTTGCCCGCAAGAGTAATGGCACCTGACCCCAGCCCTTGCATGGCGAACGCAAAATCCGCGAGCCCCGAGTGGCGTGCAAGTGTTTCCCGGATAATACAAAGGCTTCTTACATCTAACGACGCATGTTTGCCGCCGTAAGCCGCGGGCACAGCGTAGCGCAGCCAGCCCCCCTCTCCAAGTGCCTTCACAAGAATACGGCAAGTATCATCAACCGCATCATGCGCGCCCGCTGCATTGATGATGGCTGGCAATTCGGCACTTGCCCAGGCTTCGAGATCCAGCGCAAGCGTACGGTGGTGCTCTTCAAAAAAAGGCCAGAAAAGATAGCTTTTATCAACGGTGGAATGTGGCATCAGTCGCCCTTAAAAGCCGGTTTTTCTTTATTCACAAATGCATGGTAGGCGCGCTCGAAATCTTTTGTTTGCATGCAGATGGCCTGGGCTTGTGCTTCCGATTCGATTGCCGTATCGAGGCTCATGTCCCATTCCATGTTGAGTTGGTTCTTAGTGAGCGCGTTGGCGAAGTTGGGGCCTGCCGCCAGACGCGCTGCCATTTTCCCGGCTTCTATCATCAGGCTCTTGCGCTCGATGATGCGATTGAAATACCCCCAGCGTTCGCCTTCTTCGGCAGAGAGGGTGCGGCCTGTGAACAAAAGATCAGATGCGCGGCCCTGGCCAATGATGCGCGGCAACATGGCGCAGGCTCCCATATCGCACCCAGCGAGACCCACCCGGTTGAAAAGAAACGCTGTTTTGGCGTGCGGCGTGGCATAACGGAAATCGGAAGCCATCGACATAATGGCACCCGCACCGACGCAGGTGCCATCGATCGCAGCGATAATAGGTTGCGGGCAACCGCGCATGGCTTTTACCAGATCGCCAGTCATGCGGGTGAATTTCAAAAGCTCTGGCATATCCATCTTCACAAGCGGGCCGATGATTTCATGCACATCGCCGCCTGAAGAAAAATTGTTGCCTGCGCCAGTTAGGATAAGTGCTCGCACCTCAGGCAAATACACAAGATCGCGAAACATATCCCTGAGTTCAGCATAACTCTCGAAGGTCAGTGGGTTCATGCGTTCCGGGCGGTTAAGTGTAATGCTGCCAATGCCGTCCTTGAACGACCAGAGAAAATGCTCGGGCTTGAAAGTGGCTGCATCCATGGGTTACTTGTCCTTAAAATCTATCTGTGTCAGAAGCTGGGTGATGCTTTGCTGTTCGCTGTGACTGAGGCCACCGAGAAGTTCCTCGACCCAGATCGCGTGATCTGCGGCCATTGCTTCAAAAGTCTCGATACCTTTTTGTGACAGGCTTGCGGTGGCGACGCGTGCATCTTTTTCGCTGGCGCAGCGGATCACAAAGCCATCTTTGATCAGTGGCGCAATAACCTGGGTGACATTGCCGTTGGAAACCATCAGTTGCTTCGAGAGATCACTGAGGCGTACACCGCTTGCTGGCGCGCGGTATAGATTGGCGAGCACGTCAAAGCGTGAAAGCGATATGCCATGCGCGTCCTGCAGGCGCGACTGGAGTTCTTTGCGAATCTGATTGCTGGCCGCCAGAAGCTTTAGCCAAGCCCTGAGTGCGGTTTTCCGACTTTCGTTGAGTGTTGCATGCGGCATGGACCCCGTTTCCCCTCGTTTCCATACGCTAATAGTGAAAAGTGTTTTAGCACTAAAATACTTTGAAGGCAATGATCGAATGGGTAGGCACTGGGACAGGAATCAAATTGATACTACATTATTTCGCCGCCTGCGACAGCTATGGCCTGGCCATTAATGGAGCCAGCTTTGTCGCCGATTAGCCATGCAACAGTGTCGGCGACCTCATCAGGCTCGATCAACCGGCCTTCAGGATTGTGTTTGCATAGCTCTTGAAGGGCCTCGTCCCGTCTACGCCCGGTTTTTTCAACAATGGTGTCGATTGATTTATGCACGATATCTGTGTTGGTAAAGCCGGGGCAGACTGTGTTGGCGGTAACACCCGTACCGGCCAATTCAATAGCCAACGCGCGGGTCATGCCCACAACGCCGTGCTTGGCCGCTGTGTAGGCGGCAGTATAGGCATAACCTTTCAGCCCAGCGGTGCTGGCAATTGTGATGATGCGCCCGAAGCCGTTTTTCTTCATAAAAGGGAGGGCGGCACGGGTCATCAGGAAGCTGCCGGTCAGGTTTACATCAAGCATTGCCTGCCAGTTCTGGAGGGATGTTTTGTGGAAGGGTGCTGTCAGTGCTGCGCCCGCGCAATTGATTAGTATGTCTGGGCATTTGTTGTTCGTCTCGAAGTTGGCAAAAGCGGCCTGAACTGCCAATTCATCGGTGATGTCTAATTGCAGCGAGTGACAAGCCAGTTCAGATTGTGCTTTTTCAAGGGCTGATGCGCGGCGTCCGGCAATGACAACACTGTGGCCAAGTGCTTTGAAAGTTCTGGCGAGCGATAACCCAATGCCTGTGGCACCGCCAGTAATCAAAATTAACCGCATGTCACTAAACCCTTTGATAATGCTTCTAAGTGACTATTACGAATCACGTTCATCTGGCCACGTTCATCTGGCAAGGTGTCACTCTGATGGGGTAATATTGCCCTTTTAGGGTGAGTAATCAAGCGGCCGGAAATAGTTTCAACTATAGGGTAAGTCGCGAATGACACTGAATTTATTCTGATAAATGAAAGCAATTGTGCGACGTTTGGCGGGAATGTGCGCGCTGCGATTGTTCTTTTGTGGCATTCGTTGTTTGTCTGACGGAACGAAAATATGCGTTTGACGCTAGCAATAGCGGTCTTAGGGTTGACAGTTGGAGTGGGGGTATTTGCGCCCACTCAATTTATGGATCAAGCAGTCAACGCAGTCAACGCAAAGTGCGCTGGACAGCGAAAGTCTTGCTGCAGCAAGCGATCTTGCTGCGGTGGAGGCGGTTATAGTAATTCCACTTTATAAATCCCCGTTTAATATTATTTCCAGAGCGTTTGTGCCTTTAAAGAATTGTCGGCGTTTTTTGATGACAGCAAAGGATTGTTCGATGGGGTTCAGGTCCGGCGAGTAAGGCGGTAAGCACAGCAGGGTGTGGCCTACACTTTCCAGCAAGGCGCGGATTTTCTCTTTTTGATGAAAGGCTGCATTATCCATAATGATAACGCTAGGTGTCGTCAGTTCTTTCAGGAGCATCTTCTCCAACCAGGCCAGGACAGTTTGGGCTGTGCAGGAGGCCTTGAACAGCATGGGCGCCAGCCATTCTTTTCCTCGTTGTGCCATGATCAGGTTGGGTGCTTTGCGTCTGTTGCCACAGATGCTGCCGTGTATCTTTTTACCTCTCACAGCCCAGCCATGTGGCCTGTAGTCCTCTGACTTAAAGCCGCTTTCATCAAAGTAAATGATGTTGCTGCTACCATAGCGGACGATAAGCTTGCGAAGATTGCGCAGGTATAAAACCCTCATTGCGTGTATTCATTGCTTATATTTGGTCGTTTTTTTAGTAATACCCAGCGCCTTCAACATGCTCCAGATAGCATTCGTCCGAACGCCAAAATGCGCGGCACGCTCACGCAATATGGCGTCTGGATAGTCTTTGACATGCTGAACCAGTGCAGCTTTGTCAATCTTGCCTCTGCGAGGACCGCACGGGGCAGGCGCAAGCTCTGCCCGTGATAACCAATTATAAATCGTCTTACGATCAATGCCAAATAAACGACTGGCCTCAGTAGGAGCCCCGCCGTCTCGAACGTAGCCAACAACCCGTTCGCGTAAATCTAATGAATAAGTCATCCCTAACTATAACATGTAGAAATATTAATTGGAAATACTATATTAACCGCGAAGTGGCGGCGGGGCAGGGAACGCCGCTGGTGTTGCGACAGCGCTTGCAGATGCAGCAACGACATTGGCGGCAACAGATATTTCAGGAGCCGTAACGCTGATGCTGGCGGTAGTAACCGTTGCTGTGAGGGCTGATTTGGAGGCGCAGAGGCAAGTTGGTGCTGCATCGAGTAAACTTGCGACTACTGCGCGGGCCAACGGCGACCTGCTCACGGCGGCTACGATTTACGTCAGATGAATATCCGTAGTGCTGCTGCCTTGCTTGATGGCTATATTTTACGGGTGGTGATCGTGGCACGGAGGTTCCCTATACCCCGCCGGGGGATGCCCCAAGGGATGCCGGGAGTGACGGGGCCAAGTAGTGCCTGGTGGATGGTCACAAAAAATAGGGATTGTCCCGTTACCAATTCCTGTTGAGCCAAATCCAGCTCAGGCGGGCAGTCTGGTCTAAGGTAACGAACTAACATTGGTGTTGCATCGCCGGTACAAGCATATATATCTGAAAAGGCGAAGGTTTCTTCGCCTTTTTGTTTTTGGCCCTTTGGTTGAGGCTTGCCCTTGTTCTGGAAAAAACTTTTTCTCCCTGATAGGAAAGTAACGCCGTCCTACGGCTTGCCGGACGGTGAGCTTGTTTATGCGATTGGTGACATTCATGGCCGTGCCGACCTGCTGGCAAAATTGTGCGGTTCGATTCGCCAGGATATGGCCAGACGGGAATATGAGCGGGCTACACTTGTTTTTCTGGGAGATTATGTCGATCGTGGGTTTCATTCTTGCGAAGTGATCGAGGCCTTGATCTCACTGGAAATACCTGGTGCGGATATTGTCTTTTTAGCGGGTAATCATGAAGATATGATGCTGCGATTCCTTGACGATCCGGCAGATGGCCAATTGTGGTTGGGTGTGGGTGGCTTGGCAACCCTAGCCAGCTACGGCGTGTTTGTTGAGGAAGAAAGTGATTTCGACGCGCTTCTGGAGGCTTCAAACGGATTGGGAAGTGCGCTTCCCAAGGCTCACAGGGGTTTTCTTGCTGGATTGAAGGAAGAATGGCGGCTTGGCGACCTGTTGTTTGTGCATGCAGGTCTGCGCCCTGGTGTGCCTTTTGCTGCTCAGCGGCGGCGTGACAAGTTGGGGATCCGCAGAGAATTTACAGATAGCGGTTTTGATTTTGGGGTCAGGATTGTCCATGGTCATACTGGTGTAAGACGACCTGTGATTGAACCGGGGCGCATTGCTGTTGATACAGGTGCGTTTGCAACTGGTATTTTAACGGCTGCAGTGCTGGAAAAGGCGGGTGTGAGCTTCCTGAATACTTAGCTTGTGAAGCAAATTGTGTTTTTTGTGTCACAGTTCGGCAACCATTTGAAATACAAAGGAAACTAATCGCACACAGTTCGTAAGGGAATGCCTTTTCTTTCTGTGAATTTGTCGATAAGTTAGCGATATGTTAATGGTGCTCGTGTTTTATAGGCAATTCGGATTAATTAGTGGGGTTTTCAAAAATGCAATCTCGTGGAATTAAAGCTCTGTCCCTGGCTCTATTGGGGTCAACATTTATTGCACCTGCGGTGGCTGCACAAGACAGTGAACAGGTTATGTCGGTTTATGAGCGGTATCGCCCAGACCTGTCTGCACCAGGTATCCGTACAGGTGGTTTTCTATTTTATCCAGAGGTAAAAGCTGAAGGCAAATTTGATAGCAATATTTTTGCTGTTCATACTAAGGAAACTGATGATTTCATCGCGATTGTAAAGCCATCTTTTAATTTGGTCTCCGATTGGAATAATAATTATTTTGCATTGAAGGCGGGTGCTGATATCGGCCGGTATTCCGACAACAGTACGGAAGATTATGAAGACTTTAACATCGGTGCTTCTGGCCGAATTGATATGTCTCGTGGGACGAACATTTTTACTGAACTAACCTATAACGATCTGCATGAAGATCGCGGCTCTCCGGATACTGATGGTACGCAGGAAATAGCTACGCCGTACACGGTTCTTAAGGCTGTTGTGGGTTTCAAACGTGACGAGGGGATTTTATCATTCACCGTCGACGGTTCCTACGAAAAAAGCGACTATGATGATGTCGGACGTATTGGTGGGGGCACGCTTGAAAATGATGACCGTGACAGAGAAACTTACCGTGGATCTGTACGCTTAGGTTATGATCTGAACGATGTTTATGAGGCCTTCGCGAAATTTACCACCGTAGAGGTTGTGTATGACCCTACGAAACGGGAGATTGGTGGGCCACTTCGCGATTCTGACGGTTGGGATGTTGTTGGCGGCGCGGCATTTGATGTCAGCGGCAAGACAATGGGTGAGTTTTTCGTTGGATATGTAAAGCGCGACTGGGATAATGCATCTTTTACTGATGTTGGTGAGTTCAAGTTTGGTGCCGCGCTTTTGTGGACAGCGGACCTGACGTCTGTACGAGTTGGTGTTAACAGGGATGTTACTGAAACGACAACTGCGGCATTAAATTCTGAAGATAATTTCGTTCCTGCAGCGGGTATTTTGGCAACGAGTTACACTGTGCGTATGGAACATGAGTTGCGGCGCAATTTGCTTTTGAATGCGGATGCTTCTTATAGCAAGATGGATTATATCGGCACCCTCAGAACGGATGATGTGTATGATCTTGGCGTAGGCATGAAGTATCTGTTGAATCGCAACTTCTCTCTTAACGCGGATCTTAAATACGGCGAACGAGCTTCTAACGCAGACAATTCTGATTATGATCGCACATCCGTTATTGTAAGCTTATCTGCGCACTGGTAGATTGCCTTCAAGCAACATGATATAATGTTCCGAAGCGTATTTATTATTGCGAGATAAATTTGTATAAAATATTTGTATCTCTTGTTACGGCGGCACTTTTGGGTGCCGCTGTTTTCGCTCAGGAAGGTAGCCTGCCCTATCAATTGGGAGCAGGAGACGAGATTCGTGTGACAGTATTTGGTGAAGAAGACCTTTCTGGCGAGTTTGAAATTGATGGAACAGGCCGGATTTCACTGCCGCTGATCGGATCTGTTGATATCGGTGGCCATAATATTGCTGATGCAGAAGCACGAATTGTGCTGATGCTTGCAGATGGGTATCTGATCACACCTCGCGTCAATATTGAGGTCATGAACTACAGACCTTTCTATATAATCGGTGAAGTCAATAGCCCTGGCAGTTATCCTTATGTCAGTGGCATGACCATATTGAATGCCGTTGCGCTGGGTTCGGGATATACGCACCGGGCGAACAAAAAAAAGATTGAAATAACCCGGCGCCAGGACGGCGAAGAAGTGAAGTTCTTTACCCAGTCTACGGCCCTTGTTCAGCCAGGTGATATTATCCGGATCACCGAACGTTTCTTCTAGATTTGATAGATACATGACCATGCATGATAACCGATTACCTCACCAGCTTGGCGGCGAACCTCATGCCCCCCTTGATAGCGCCGATGATGTTATTGATATCCGGGCGCTGATTACGACGCTGTGGCGCCGGAAATGGGTGGTTGTGAATATCACGGTTTTTTTCTCAGTTCTGACAATATTAATTCTTGTTCAGTTAACGCCACGTTACACTGCGCACAGCCTGATGGCTATTGAGAGTCGGCAAAGCAGTTATGTTGATATTGAGGCTGTTCTTTCCGGGATGAGTACAGATGTTGCGGCAATCAAAACCGAAATTGATGTCCTGCGGTCCCGGCGTCTTGCTGGTAAACTTGTGGATAAGCTCAGCCTTACCAAAGACACGGAATTCAACAATGCTTTGGTAGAGAAGAAAGGACTTCTTGCACTCCTGAACCCTTTCAATTACCTGCCTCAGGCGTGGTCTGACGCTATTCTTGGCAGGGAAATAGATACACGTTCTGAAGAAGAAAAGGCGAGTGCTGTTCGTTCAACCGTGATGGACGCTGTATTGGACCGCCTTTCAATCAGTAACCCGGCACGTTCCTACAGTATGCAGCTTTCATTTGAATCGCTTGATCCCCAAAAATCAGCAAGAGTGATCAATACACTTGCGGATCTGTATTTGGATGATCAGTTAGAGGTGAAGTTCGAAGCGACACGGCGTGCGAATGACTGGTTGAATGGGCGTGTTTCTGAATTGCGTGAGAATGTTCGCACCGCTGAACAAGAGGCGCAAAGTTACCGAGAAGCAAACCAGCTAATCCAGACCCGTACGTCGGGCACAGTCGTGGAGCAGCAGCTTGCACAGATCAACTCGCAGCTCATTGATGCCCGCACAGAGTTGGCACGAGCCGAGGCACGTCAGGAACAAGCGCTTTCCTCTGTTGTAAATGGCGGTGCCAACAGCAACCTTGTTGAAGTGTTGCAGTCACAGCTTATCCAGCGCCTTAAAGAGCAGCAGTCTGAAGTACAGCGGCGACGCGCGGAGCTTGCAACACGCTATGGGCCAAAGCATCCCACCATGATTAATGTTGAAGCTGAAATTATAGATATTGAAAGCAAGATCGCGCTTGAGACCAGCAGGATTGTAGCAGGCATCAAAGGAGAGGCCGAGATTGCGGCAATTCGTGTAGATACGCTGCGAAAAAATCTGGCAGCCTTAAAAACCGAGAGTTTTGAAGCCAGTCGGGCGCAGGTGCGCATGCGGGAACTTGAGCGTGAGGCTCAGGCCAGCCGAGTCCTTTTGGAGACTTTTCTGACCCGGTTCAAAGAAACCGCCAGCCAGGGTGGCTTGCAGCAAGCAGACGCGCGGATCATTTCCAGGGCTGATGTACCCACAGTACCATCTTTCCCTAAAAAGAAGCTGACACTTCTTTTGGTGATGTTTGCAAGCGTGGGTCTTGGTGTTGGGCTGGTGTTTCTGCTCGAAGCCCTTGATAATGGCTTCCGCACATTCGACCAATTGCGCTCAGACCTTAAATTGCGTGGCCTTGGTATGATTCCGCTCATTGGTAATACTAAGTTGAAGGGCGTAAGCCCAGAGCAGTATTTACGCGATAAACCTACTTCTTCCTTTGCTGAGGCGCATAGAAATATACACGCTTCTTTGATGTTTAGCGGCCTTGAAGATGATGCCAAGAAAATACTTGCAATCACGTCATCAGTACCAGGTGAAGGCAAATCGACAGCCTCTTTGTGTATGGCACAGATATTGGGGCGCACAGGCCTTAAGGTGCTGATTGTTGAGGGGGATTTACGCAGGCCTGTGCTGCGTCACCGGCTCGACATTGACCAGCGCCGCTACGCAAGTATCAATGACGTTCTGGAGCCAACACCAGACACGGACGCAGATTTGGAAATATTCACCGATGAGCTTTCCGGGGTTCAATATTTGTGGGCTGATAAACATGATGACCCGCAACGGCTTTTCAACTCCGAGAAATTCGCTCTGTTTCTCACCGAGGCGCGAAAGCAGTATGACCTGGTATTGATTGATACGCCGCCGGTAATGGCTGTTTCAGATGTGGTTGTCATTTCCAAACAGGTAGACGCCATTTTGTTTGCAATCCAGTGGGAAAAAACAGCGAAAAGTATTGTGAAAAGCGCGGTCGAGCAGTTGCACCATACCAATGTGCGCGTTGCTGGCGCGATACTGACACAGGTGGATGTCAAACGGCACCAAGGCTATGGGTACGGCGACCAAGGCTATTATTATGGTACCAAGAGCGGTTATTATACCAACTAAAGAAAAAGAGCTGCACCAAGCCAGCTCTTTTTCTTTACAGGGCAAATACTTGTATCTGTACCTTGTGAGTGACACAAAGCTCGATCAATAACATGGGTATCCACGCTAAACGTGGAATCTCTGCATGGTTATCCCTTTTGGAAGATCATTAAGCATCAACCCGCCTGAGCTTATGCGCGCAGAATAGCGCGAGTAGTTGGTGTTGTGCTTGAAAAATGAATGGAGGAGCCGGAGGGATTCGAACCCTCGAGGGCGTTGCCGCCCAACACGCTTTCCAGGCGTGCGCCTTAAACCGCTCGGCCACGACTCCCCAGTAAGGCTTTCAAAGCAACCAATTGGTGCTTTATCTGCCAGCAATCCTAATCAGGTGCTGCTGCGGGGCGCACTATAGCTATCTTGGCGTTAATGGCAAGCGGCTTTTATTGTCAGTGAATTTACCGGCAGGAAGAAGCGGCCCATTGATGATAGTGGGACGCACTGTACCCTGTTCATTGCCTCGAGGCGCTGCTGCCTGCCCGTGCTGATCCTCCTAATTTGGTCCAATTTCTTTGGATTGCTTTCTAAAATATCCTGAAGCGTTAAAGTTGTTTCGATATACTTAAAGTCATGTTAACCATAAATATTATAAGTGTCTTTACTTGCAGTGCGTAAAATATAGTTAAGAGGCGGGTGAAACCAGGAGATTGGGATGCAGAGTTCATGTGTTGGAATGCGTATCAGAAAGTTTATTGCGGCTATAACCATGGGCGTTGTCGTTTCTATGGGGTTGTTTGCAACGAGTGTATCTGCGGATGATTTGAAGGACTGGCGTCTTAAAGTCGTCAAGAAGATTGCCAAAAAACATATTTATCCGCGTTCAGCGATCTCCCGAGAAATCGAAGGCAAGGCACGGGTGAAAGTAACGCTCGCGAGAGACGGCGCGATTACCACTTTTGAAGTCGTACAGCCAAGTGGTCAGGCGATCCTCGATAAAGCAATTCCGAAGATGATGAAAAAACTGAACCCCTTGCCTGCGCCCCCTGCAAGTTTGCCTGACGAAAATCTGACGTTTGTGATTCCGATTACTTGGCGGTTGCAATAAGAGTAAAATCCTTCGCGAGACAAAAAGGGGCCTCGAGTTCCCTTTTTGGGGTCCGTATCAAAGGAGCCAATGCCTGCCCGTGCCTACCTGTACCAGGCAGAGCAGATAAATTGGCGTGACGTTGTAGGCCGTGATACAGGCGTGCTGAAGCTTTATTACCGCCGTGTGCCGGTTACTTCAAGCAGCCAATCCATACCTCTTGACCCTCTTTGCCCATGCACGCCAGCAAGCGTACCGCTAAAAACCAATCCTTTACTCTGGCTCCCTCGCTCCGGCCCCCTCACTCTGCAAGGACGCACACCTGGGGAAGCATACTGAAAAGAAACGTTCATAAAAAAGAGCCGCTAAAGAATTTTTGCAGCATAACCGATCAAAAGATGCGGTACAAAGAGCACCCCCCAGCAAAGGCTGGTAGCACGTTGTAGGTTAGATATTGGCTGCTGGAGGGTAGCATAGCTTACGACCAGCGTCGATCTGGCCTTAACAGAACAGGTGACTATAACTTCACAATGACCACCATCAAAAAAGGCCTCCAGCATTCGCCAGAGGCCTTTGATTTGAAGCTATTTTCTTCCGTTTAGGATCGAATTGTCTTGAGGAAGTCCTCAACCTGCGTGCGCAGTTCGCCTGATTGCTGTGTCAGTAACTGAGCGGCAGAAAGTACTTCTGTCGCAGCAGAGCCAGTAGAGGTTGCCCCTTCGTTCACAGCATGGATATTGGATGTTACTTCTTCTGTGCCTGTGGACACTTCCGACACGTTCCGGGCAATTTCCTGCGTTGAGGCATCCTGTTCTTCTACCGCAGAGGCAATAGAGACAGACGTAGACTCGATCTCGCCGATAATGCTCTTGATTTCATCCATCGCACGCACAGCGGTGTTGGTTGCCTGCTGCATGCCATTAACCTGTTCGCTGATTTCCTGCGTTGCTTTTGCTGTCTGGTTGGCAAGAGATTTAACCTCGCTTGCCACCACAGCGAAACCTTTACCCGCGTCACCCGCGCGTGCTGCTTCGATCGTAGCGTTAAGGGCCAGAAGGTTGGTCTGCTCGGCAATATCGTTGATTAGTTTCACCACATCGCCAATCTTCTGGGCGGCTTCTACCAGTTCAGCAATGTCAGTGCTGGCATTTTCGGTGCGGCCTACTGCATCGCGTGCTGCCGCACTTGACTGGGTTGTCTGACCTGTGATTTCACGTACCGAAGCCGACAATTCCTCTGCAGCGCTCGCCACCATCTGAGCGTTACTGGAGGCTTGCTGCGCGGCATTCGCCACTACGTTCGATTTCTGGCTTGTGTCATCAGCAGTGCTGGCCATGCCGCTTGCGGCATCTTCCATATCTTTTGCAGAACCAGATACACCTTCAACTATCCCCATAACTTTTGATTCGAAGTTATCTGCCAGCGCAAGCATTGCTGCCCGGCGCTCAGCGCGTGCCTGCCCAGCCTGTTCATCTTCACGCCGTCGCTGTTCTTCCTCTTCCAGGCGGTTGCGTTCGTCTTCTTCTTCCAGACGTTTGCGGTCAGCTTCTTCCTGCTCACGTTGGCGTGCTTCCATCGCCTGACGTTCGATTGCATTGTCCTTAAAGACTTGAACCGAGCGCGCCATATCGCCAACCTCATCGTCACGGTCGGCATTAGGAATTTCCACTTCCAGATTACCATCGGCTAAAACCATCATGGTATCGGACAGAGCATTCACCGGGGATACCACCCGCGCCAAAACTACCCAAAATGATAATCCGCCAATACCAAGCACAACGACGATCAATGACCAAGCCCCTACGATGGAGTTGGATGCACTTGATACCGCTTGGGTGTTAAGTCCTTTTGACAACTGATTGGCAAGCTCACTCATTTTATTCACAGGTGCCGAGGCACTTTCTGCGGCGGCAACCCATTCGGCCGGACTGCGGTCATAGTCAACGCTTATGTCAGCATCTTCGTCTTCCACGTTGTCAACGGCTTCCTCGGAAAGGTCATATAATTCGAAGCGTGTCTCAGCAAACTCATCAAAAAATACAGTCTGAATCTCGTCCATCTGGGTAGCAATTTGCTGTGTAGCCGTCACTGAGGCAGCAATGGCCTTTACCTGATCCCAAGCACTTTGACCACGACCACCATAGCGAGAGCCTTGATCTTTCCTGATGTCTGAAATCGTTGCTCCAGAGGCTACGTTTTCGCCAAGAGCTGCCGCTTCGCGGGCGGCATACTCAAGCATAACCCAAAGCTGGAACTTAAGCCGGTTCACGGTAGCGATCCGGTCATCACCATAATCATAATTGGCTTCAACAACACTGCGGAGTTTCGCGGTAGTCTCAATCAGATTATTAATGGCCCGGGATATAGCACGTGTATTAAACTCTTTCGCACCGCCACTAAGGTCATTGTCAATTGTGTCGTGGAGTGCATTATAAGCCTCGTATGCTTCATCAAAACCGCTCTTCAAGTTGTTAAAGGCCAAGAGAGCGTCCTTGAATCGGTCAGGATTTTCATCTTCGCCGTCAAAGGGCGGTAAGGCTGCTAATCGCGCAACGATCTCGTGGTGGGCAACCTCTACCGCGTTGCGGTTAAGATCGATCTTTGCCAAGAAGTCTTCGGGTGCGGCACCCGTAAGACCATAAGCTGTAATCGTATAATTACGTTCACCACTGGCAGACAACTTAAGTGTCACCATATGGTCGATAAGCTCATTAAGAGCCATCGCTCGTTTGGCTTTATTCTCTGCCTCACTTGCGACCATCACATTATTGACAGACATAAAGCCTACGATCAGTATCAATGCTACTGTTACCGCCAGCAGAAGGTTTCTAATTGTTAGAAGTCTGAAATTTGAATCACTATCAAGTGCGGTCATTTCTCAACCTGCCCCTTGTTGTTGTAACACCCTGAAATTACATTGCCCATCCTCACGCCAATTCATTGCATACTGCAGTTAATGAATCATAAATGGATAGGCCTATAGCAGCGGTATTTTTACTGTTCTATTTTCCCTGTTGCCCGATACTAGCGTCTTGGCGAATATGCGCAACCTTCAGTTCCTGAAAAATCTAGCAAATGACCATCCAAAACGTGAAAAGAAGGCTGGTGCGCGTATTTTTTCCCTGGTGTTTGGATTCGAATCGAAGGCGGCGGTTGCCAAGCTTGTGATTCTCGGGCGGCTCCTCTAATACAGCATCAATATTTCAGCACTGATGCGTGGTATCGCCGTAATCGCTATACTCAGTGTATCCAGTTCGGAGGCCCATATGACAGTTCAGCAACATAACCAGGGTATGGCTTCTGGCAGGCAGGATGTGATTATTGTCGGTGCAGGTGCTGCTGGGCTGATGTGTGCATTAACCGCAGGCAAGCGCGGCAAGCGCGTACTTGTATTGGAGCGTAATAAAAAACCGGGTGCCAAAATACTGATATCGGGTGGCGGGCGTTGCAATTTTACCAACCAGGATACGCTGCCAACGGCCTACCTGAGCCAAAACCCACATTTTGCCAAGTCAGCGCTCAGTCGTTATACACCCTGGGATTTCATGGATCTGCTGGCGGTGAACGGTGCCACATGGCATGAGAAAACGCTGGGGCAGCTATTTTGTGATCAGGGCTCGGGCAAAGTCCTTGATACTCTCTTGCAGGAATGTACAGACGCGGGAGTGATACTAAAAACAGGGATTGAAATAGATGCTGTTTCAGCGGAACCGGGCGAGTATTGGCTCAAAACCAATATTGGTGATTTGTCGGCAGGCAAACTTGTGATCGCATCTGGGGGTATTTCAATACCCAAAATGGGTGCAACCGACTTTGCTTATGATGTGGCGCGCCAGTTTGGTGCCAATATTGTGGTACCGTCCCCCGCGCTTGTTCCGCTCATATTTGACGGCACCACCGTTGCGGCAATGAAGCCCCTAACCGGCGTGTCTGCCGATAGTGTCGTCAGTTGCAATAAAGCGAGTTTTCGCGAGAATCTATTGTTTACGCACCGCGGCCTTTCCGGCCCTGCTATTTTGCAAATATCGTCTTATTGGCAGCAGGGGGACGATATATTTATCAACCTGCTGCCCGATATTGCGAAACCTTTGCATTGGCTGAAGGAACTACGCACTGAACGCCCCAAAACAGGCATCAAGACCATTTTGAGCGAACTAATGGCAGACCGGCTCGCAGAATGGGTTGCAGAACCTTGGAACGGGAACATGGCTGATCTGTCGAACAAGCAGTTGGAAGCTATCACGCAGCGACTTACCAAGTGGCGGCTAACACCTACCGGAACCGAAGGCTTCAAAAAAGCCGAGGTTACAAAGGGCGGCGTAAGCACATTGGCACTCAGCTCCAAAACGATGGAACTGAAGGGGCAGTCCGGTCTTTATTTTATCGGTGAATGTGTGGATGTGACCGGATGGCTTGGTGGCTATAATTTCCAGTGGGCCTGGGCAAGCGGGAACGCCTGCGGACAGCACATTTAGGTGGGCAGGCTAAATATGTCCGTCGTCATACAAAATGGGCTTCGGTATAGCTTAGGCTACCGGAGAATTTAGCTCATCCTTGGTTTGAGCCTTGAATATACACCACACACCATGATGGCGAGGATACTAAAGAGCGCAAGAATTCAAGATAAAATAAAACACTTGGTTCTTTTTGGAATGACCAAGTAGCGCTCACTACTCTGTTATCTGTTTTGCCTTCCTGGATATCCACCAAGCGTAAGGCCCAGCCCCGTCAGGGCACCCAAGGCCTCCAGCTAGACGCTTCGAGCGTAACCAATTGCGCCCGTTACTGCGCCGTGCGGTCGTTTTTCTAACTAAAAGATGTCGACTATCCAGGCAAGATAGTGAAAGAACGGCTACTCTTTCCTTTTTACCCTGCAGCGAGTGGGTCGTTGCCGGAACCACTTGGTTGTTTGGAAACCTCGCCGCCCGAATGCTCTGCAAATTTTTTCAGCATCAAATCGGGGCCAGCCAATATAAGAAGTCCAAGCTGCGCCGAACCCTGCCATTTTACTTCAACGGCAAATTCACCCAACGCCTTGATTTCCAATAACAAACGCTCGCCCAAGTTGAGCGCTGCATCGCATGAAATCAGCGTACCGGCTGTGGAAACATCGCGTACTTCACACGGAAATTCGCGGTCATCCTCTGTTGTCAAAATACCGGACCACAAAACTGGTAACCGACCATCCTGACGTTTTTCTTGATCACCCATGATATTTCCCTCGCCGAGTCATTAATTGGCTGTAATAGTTCAAACTATCTGATTTTTTCCTTGAGTTAAACCCGGTTAAGGTGGCAAGTGCTTTTTATCGGTTTGTAAAGGCTTTTTAGGCCTCTGTCCGGTACAGATTTAGTGGAGCTGCAACATCATGCGGATCATCGACGGCATTCGGTCCATCTTGTTCAATATTGTTTTTTATGGATTTTCAATCCTGTTTTTGGGTCTGGTGATTTTGCCTGTTTGTTTCATCGGAAATGAAAAGGCGGTCAGGGGACTCGTTGACTTTTATTGCCGCACATCGCGTGGTATAGCCAAATGGGTGATGGGCATCTCCTACGAATACCGCGGTCTTGAAAACATCCCGCAAGATCATTCATTCATTCTGGCGGCAGCACACCAGAGCAATCTTGATCCAATCATGACCTTCCCGCTCAGGAGCGGGGTGACGGCGCTTGCTAAAAGAGAGCTGTTCGCCACACCAATCGTTGGCCAGATCCTCAAAAAAATGGGTATAATTCGGATCGACCGCCAAGCCAAGAATGCTCATAAGGACATGCAAAGGGTCGGGGAACAAGTGAAGAAAGGTAATAACCTTCTGATCATTTATCCCCAAGGCACGCGTGTACCCGTAGGCAAAAGCAAACGCTTGAAGTCGGGGGTGTACCATATGCACGCAGATACCCAGTTACCTGTTATCACGGTGTCCACTAATACCGGGCTTTTCTGGACCAAGGGATTTTTACATCGCTCTGGCCACGCTGTTTTCGAAGTGCACCCGCCGCTTGAATTGGGGCTGGGAAAAGATGCTTTTATGAAAAAGATTGAAGAGCACGTTGTGGACCGCAGTCACGAACTTATGGCTGAGGCAGGTTATGCAAATTTGCTTCCGCCGCCTAAAAATAAATAACGGTTAACTGCCGAACCCGTACAAACGCTAAGTTTTTGGCCTTAAGGTAAGCGAGGCTTGCCTATTATCGCGATAAAGTGAAGAAATTCTCGTGCCCGAGGGGCTTGTAGATGGCCGTGAGCCTCCTAAACTGTTATACACGAAAGACTGGAGGTCACGATGAACGACACGCCTGAAAGCCCGTCGAGGCTCGATTATATCGCGGACAGGTTGCGGCAACAGCACGAACGCTATCCGGAGCAATCCGGGCTGTCGCTCGGGAAAATCGGCGAGCTCCTTAAGGAGACGATGGCCGTGATGTTCCCGTATTATGCGCGAGCTGAGGAAGATGGCTTGTCGCTTGAGGCCAGGCTGAAGAAGCTTGAAGATACTTTCTATGTGCTGGTTGATCAATTGTGCGAAGGCAAGGATGTGGGCTGCGCTCGACTGCTGGTGCAAAAGTTCTTGTCTGATCTGCCGGAAATTGCCGATTATGGCTACCGGGATGCGCAGGCGCTTTTGGAGGGTGATCCTGCAGCGCATTCTGTTGAGGAAGTGATCCTGGCTTATCCGGGCTTCTTTGCAGTGGTGGCTTATCGCATTGCGCATAAGCTGTTTAACCGCGATGTGCCACTTTTACCGCGTTTGTTTACGGAGTATGCGCATCAGCGTACGGGCATCGATATTCACCCTGGCGCAAAAATTGGCCACAGCTTTTTTATCGACCACGGCACAGGCGTAGTTGTAGGTGAAACAACAGTGATCGGCAATAATGTGAAACTGTATCAAGGTGTCACGCTTGGTGGTTTGCGGGTGGACCGTGAACTGCGTAAGACCAAGCGCCACCCAACCATTGAGGATAATGTCGTTATATATGCAGGTGCGACAATCCTGGGCGGTGATACAGTAATTGGCAAGAACTCGGTGATTGGCGGAAATGTGTGGATTACCCGCTCAGTACCGGCTTGGTCTCGGGTTATGTTCAAACCTGCTGACAATGACGAGATTATTTCTATTCGCTCAAAACAAGAGGCACGCTCGGGCCGCTAGGTCCCTGTGCTTCTTAATTTCCATTCATAGGGGTTTCGCATGAAAGCTATGTCGATTTTGGGAACCATCGGCGGCACGCCGCACGTTCGGTTGTCAAAACTTTTCCCGGACCATGAGGTTTGGCTCAAACTGGAACGGGCCAACCCGGGGGCTTCAATTAAAGATCGTATCGCGCTTTCCATGGTGGAAACGGCTGAAGTGGATGGCTCGCTTGCGCCGGACGGCGTGATTGTCGAACCAACATCCGGCAATACTGGTATTGGTCTCGCAATGGTTGCCGCTGTCAAAGGCTACCGGCTTATCCTTGTGATGCCAGAGAGCATGTCAATCGAGCGTCGCCGCGTTATGCTCGCCTACGGTGCCGAGTTTGTGCTCACACCGAAAGAACTTGGCATGAAAGGCGCGCTCGCCAAGGCAACAGAGCTGGTTGAAGAAACCGAAGGTGCCTGGATGCCACAGCAGTTTGCCAACCCTGCAAACGTGAAGGTACACCGGGAAACAACTGCGCGAGAAATACTGGCAGATTTTGACGAGGGCCTGGATTATCTGATTACTGGCGTTGGTACGGGGGGGCATATCACTGGTTGTGCCGAAGTGCTGAAAGAAGCCTGGACCGATTTGAAAGTATGTGCGGTGGAACCAACCTTGTCGCCGGTCCTGTCAGGGGGGGACCCTGGACCGCACCCGATTCAGGGCATCGGGGCAGGTTTTGTGCCTGATGTGATGAATACGGATTTGCTGGATGGTGTTTTGCAGGTCGACCCTGCGAATGCCAAAGCAATGGCAAAACGCGCGGCAAAAGAAGAAGGTATTCTTCTCGGTATTTCATCTGGCGCAACACTTGCGGCAATTGCTGCGAAAACGGCCGACGTGCCTGCTGGCACACGTATTCTTGGGTTTTGCTACGATTCGGGCGAACGCTATCTCTCTGTGCCGGACTTTTTGCCCGAAGAGTAAACAGATAAAAATGCAGATAATTCAGAGGGCGGGGTTATTCCTCGCCCTCTTCCACTTCTGCGCCAGAAGCGCCAGTCTCCAGACGTACGATCAAAGCGACATGATCACCCCTGATTGCCAGTTCTTTATATGAACCGCGCGGGAGTGGGATGCCCTGATCGATACAATGGTTCAAAACGGCAGCGCCGACTTCGCGGCTGGAGAATAAAACCGGCTCCGCCCCGTCGGGCAATTCGATGCGCACACGAACTTCTCCGTCGCTATCCAGAGACGAGATAATCTCCACGATATCCATATCGGCTTGCATGCCCCGGCCTTCGATGATCGGGCGCAAGGCGAGAAAAAGTTCCTCATCTGAAAAAATAATACTGCGAGATTCGAGAATCATAAACGGCGTGGCCTTATCGTTCTTTAGGTAATTCTATTAATGCAGAAATTGCGGCGCTTGAAAAGGTTTTTAGATCAGGAAGTTGCAACTTCTGCATTAATTTGTGTGCGCTGTCGCCAGGCTCGAATGATGGCATTGGCAACCGTTGCGAGTGGGATCGCAAAAAAGACACCCCAAAGGCCCCATAGGCCGCCAAATACGAGGATGGCGATAATGATGGCATTTGGATGCAGCTTCACAACTTCAGAAAAGAGAAGTGGTGCCAATAGGTTGCCGTCAAGTGCCTGAATAATCAAATAGGCTAACACAGCGCCGAAGGTCTCGCCGCCCATGCCCCACTGGAAATAAGCAACAAGCGCAACCGGAAAGGTTACAACGGCGGCACCAAAATAGGGAATTACAACGCTGAGGCCTGTTGCGACAGCGAGCAATGTAGCATAGCTGAGACCGAGCGCCTGATAGGTGATGAAAGAAACGATACCAACAATCAGTATTTCATATACCTTGCCGCGTGCATAGTCACCGGCACGTTCTGTGATCTCGCGCCAGACCTGCTCCAGAAGCGGTTTGTCATTGGGCAGGAAACCGCCAACCCAATTTAAAATCTGCTCTTTATCTTTGAGGAAGAAAAATACCATGACCGGAATAAGGACAGCGTAAACGGCAAAGCTCACCATGCCCGTCACACCTGTCACTGAATATTGCAGGATACGAGGGCCGAGATTCGCAATTTCGTCGCCCAGGTTTGTGAACCATCCAGCCACCTGATCTTCAGAAATCAGATCGGGAAACTGGGTTTGCAGCGACAAAAGAGCATTTTGCACGCTCGCGGCCATTGCGGGGCTGTCTTTGACAAACTGGCTTATCTGCTCCACGAGTGGCGGCAAGACAGCAATAAGCGCGATAAGGGCCAAAAGGATAAAACTAAGATAAACAGAGACCATGGCTATCAAAGGTCGCGTGCCGCGCCGCTTGAGCCACTCTACTGGGCCGTCAAGCAGGAAAGCGATGACAACCGCCCCGATTGCGGGTGCCAGCATCTTGGCAAAAAACATGGTCAAGATAAGGGTGACCAGCATCACCAGGAACAGAATTACAACCTGCGTATCGGCAAAGGTCTTTTTGAACCATTCGCTGACAAGATTCATGCTGGTATTCTCCTGTTTGGCACTACCCTAGTGGTGTGCCTGTTGTATCTGGCTGGTTTTCCAGTGATTTTCAAGGGGTAAGGCGGCAAAGTTAAGGCAAGCAGTCTTCAGTTATCCACTGGATGTGCCCCCATCAACAACAATGTTGGCACCGTTCATATAAGCGGCTTCGTCACTCGCGAGATAAAGCACTGTTTTAGCAACGTCTGCAGGGTCGGCAGGGCCGCCTTTGGGCATGCCGCCGGCAAACTTGCTCATGTCGCCGCCAATATCTTCAAGCGCGCGCTCGAACATAGGCGTTAGCATTGGGCCAGGGGATACGGCATTGATGCGGATACCGTCTTCCACATAGTCCAACGCCGCACTTTTGGTGAGGCCAATGACCGCGTGTTTACTGGTGCCGTAGGCTGCCATCCACTCGGCACCGGATTTGGACAGAATTGAAGCCGTATTGATAACAGCACCGCCGCCGGTCTTGAGCATGGCGGGGATTTCGTGGCGCATCGCGTACCAGATGCCCATCACATTGGTTTGCAGTACGTCGGCCACCATGGTTGGGTCCTGATCGGCGAAGCGTTCGGCGTGGTGGCTGATGCCAGCGTTGTTGACGGCGATGTCAATTCTGCCTTCTGTCGCCAGTGCCGCGGCGATAAAAGTCGCGACACCGCTTTCGATGCGAACATCCGCATGGTGATAACGGGCTGATCCAGATAGGCCTGTGCAGGCTGCTTCAACACGATGTCCTTCAGCGTCCAGAAGGCCGCAGAAATGAACGTTAGCACCTTCAGTCACGAATGCTTTCACAATTGCTTCGCCAAAGCCAGACGTGCCGCCTGTGACAACAATGGATTTTCCCGTAAATCGCATATCAGTTCCTTTTCGACCGCACTGCTACCCTGTAGGGCAGGCAAGGGCAAGAAAAACCGGGCTTAAAAGAGTCAGGAGTGTGTGTTCGGTGGCTTGTTAAGTATGGCCGTGGCTATGATGGCGATGTGATGCCATGCGCGGGAGCAAGACAGCGAAGAAAGACCGAGCGCCTGTATGCACTAGGACTGCACTCATGATTATCAGCCATATGGTCAAAACCAGACTGCCACCTTCAGGGGCAGGCAGTAGGTCCGGTTGCAGTACCGCGGTGACCGTTCCAGCTAGCCAGAAAGCAAGTGTCCAGGGCGTGATTTTTTGCACCGCGCGGTACGCAGAGGCCAGCCCTCCTTTATGTAAGCGGCCATAGGCTGCTGCGCCGACAATGACTAAAAGCGCGAGCGGTGCAATCAGGCGCCCGACCGCTGCAAGCATGTCCACGTCATGGTGTGTATCGTGCCCCGGCATGGGGCCAAGCGGGCCAGGAGTGTGTTGCAGATAATGTGCGGCAATAAGGGCGGTCACGAAGACGATGCCAAGCGCTGTACCAATGCGATGTGACAAGAGTGTATTGGGCGCGGGGGCTGTATCGTAATCCTCAAGTGGGTGCATTACAATATGGAACAGGGAGCCTGCAGCAAAGGCCTGCCAGTAGCCGATCAACGGCACATTATACCATTCGCCAGCAAAATAGACCATCAGATAGCCGACAATTGTCATTACACCCAGCGATGCCAATACGGCGATACCGCCTAGTGTAGTGAGCACAGGCCTAAGCAGCCACCATACAGCAACCGCAACCCCAATCCGGTGCAAAACAATGCCGGTTGCGAGGAAGGCCCCGCCTGTAGACGTATTGGCAAATGCCAGAATCGCGCCGTCGCTCGCTGCATGAACAACAAGCGCGAGTGCCGCCACCAGCATCAAGACACGGTGTGTCATCTGTTCAGCTTTATGGAACAGGAATTCCGCAATCCAGGGCAGAGTAAAACCCAGGATCGCAACGAATAATCCAATCAGGCCACCATGGTTCAGGGCCTCGGGTAGCAGTGTAATCGTTATCAGGCCGATCACCGTAAGCAAGACAAACCCGTCCAGTCCCGATTTAAAAGCGGGCATGCGCCCTACCAACCGTGCCAGCAAAGGAGCAGCGATCAGGACAAGAACCGATAGTATTAAGGCGTAATCCAACAGTTTTACTTCACATTGAGCACTTGCATGTCGTTCGCCAGTGCTGAGGTTATAATATTTGCGTATAGTTATAATATCACACTTGGGAAATCTAGACCAATTTTCAAGAAATCGCTGAAATTTTGAAAAATTTAATTGCCTCAGATATAGGCACCAGCAAGCGTAAGGGGGACTGCACCCGTACCAAGTTTGAAACGAGCAATACCAGAGAGGTCAGCAGTGTTCAGGCCGCCGAGGTCCAGAAAGCGTATCCCTTTCTCTTTAAGCGCCAGCATTGCCTCCCAGAGAACCCTGTTTTGTGCGTTCAGTGTACGTGCCTCTGTGCCAGCCCAGCCGATATGATAGGTGGCGCTATTGCCGTGTAAAAGAAACAAAGCGCCCGCAACTTTCTGACGCCCGTTCAGGGCCGTGACCGAAAGGATGCTGCAGCCTGACTTTGGGGTGGCGGCAGTTGCGAAGGCAGGCACAAGGCCAAGAGGTGTTGCCTGATACCGACGGTGACTGCGTTGTTGCTGTTCTTTTTCCAGAAGCCAGTCATATTGGTGTGCTTTCCGCCCCCCTATGCTGATTGTAAGCGCGGATTTTTCGGCCTTAACCAATTGATTGCGCCATTTGCCCCTGAGCGCTGCCCGAAGTTCTTGCGTATCCGATCGCAAATCGAGCCAGGCCGTAGAAAAGCCCGTCATAACCCGTTTCATACCAATACCTTTAAAAGCGGCAATGGTTTCTTTACTGCAGGCAGTTTCAGGCAGGCTTGCAAGAAAATTCCAGCACCATGGAGAAAAAGAATGCCGTAATTTTTTATAACAGGCGAGCTTGGTTTCATTAGGTATGTCAGGGCTGGCCCAAAGCGGGCCTCGGAACAGGGTTGTGAAGCGCACCAGGCCAAAAAATTTTCGGTGTACCAAAAGCGCAGTGCCGATCAATTGATTGCTGCGGCTGAAAACAATCTGTGTTGCGGTGGCACCAAATGTTTGAAGGGCCAGGCCGTAAACAGGATGCTGCTGCAGTGGTATGGGGGCATTCTGGTCAGCGAGGTGCCAACTGGCCGGATCGACCACGGTGGTTTTGGTGTTGATCCCATCTTCCGCCATTTGCAAATTGTCCCACGCTTGATAGTGTTAGCTTATGGCGCAACACACCGATCAAAAATCTACTGTCCCAAAAAAAGGGAATAAGTCAGAGACTATAATGGGATGGCGCATTGCACCACCCCGTTTGACTATTGGCGCTTATCTTGCCGCGTTGAAGTATGTGGCCTTGCCAGTTCTCGCTGGTCTCGCGACATTGGATGTCGCGCTCTACTTCTTATTCGACAAGTTGTTGGACCGTTGTTACGGCATCATGTGTTTGCTTTAGCTGTCCACAGACAGTAGTTCAACAGTGAAGATCAGCGTTGCAAATGGCGGAATGTTTGGCGTGCCGCGCTCGCCGTACCCCAGATCGTATGGGATAAAAAACTCATACTTGCCGCCTTCTTTCATCAGTTGCAGGCCCTCAGTCCAGCCTTTGATAACGCCGTCTAACTCAAAACTGAGCGGGTTGCCGCGTTTGTAGCTGCTGTCGAATTCCTCGCCGTTGATAAGGGTGCCTGCATAATGCACCGTTACTTTTGAGGTGCCACTTGGCGTCTTGCCTGTGCCCTCGGTAATAATCCGGTACTGGAGGCCTGAGGGTGTAACCGAGATGTCGTCTTTCATTTTGTTTTCATCAAGAAAAGCCATTTGCTCGGTCTTTAGTTCGGCCTTGAGCTTTTCGATGCGGGCCTGTTGCCTGGCGCGCGCCTCTTCCTCGGTGCGAATGCCAACAAGCTCCACGTCAAAAACAAGCGTTGCGTTTGGTGGGATTACATCTCCTGCGCCGCGGCTGCCATAACCGATCTCGGCTGGGATCACCAGTTCCCATTTGGCACCTTCCTTCATCATCGTCAGTGCCTCGGTCCAGCCCTTGATCAACCGGCCCGCTGGGAAAATTTCGGTATCTTTTCGGTCATAGCTGCTGTCGAACTGGGTGCCGTCGACAAGACGGCCAGCATAGTGCACTTCTACAAAATCGTCGGGTGTTGGAACCGCGCCAGTGCCTTCCCTGACGACCTTATACTGGAGACCGCTTTCGGTTACCTGCACATCTGCGTGGGCTTTGTTCGCCTCAAGGTATGCCAAATCCGCGCTGACGGCAGTTTCAGCCGCTTCAGTTGCTTCCGGCGCATCCAGTATTTCTGCAGATGTTTCTGCAGTTGGGGCCGAGGTTTCTTCCTTGGCTTTATCTTCACCGCTTTCGTTGCTGCAGGCGGCCAGCGCGAAGGCGAGTGTAAGCGCCGTTATTTTGAAAGTGTTTTGCACAGGGTTTGTCCTTTTGTCAGCGTGAGGGCGGTGCCAGGCACCACCCATTGGGCATGTACAACGGTTAGCTATCAACCGAGATAAGTTCAACTTTGAAAATCAGTGTCGCGAAGGGTGGGATGCTGCCCCCTGAGCCGCGAGCACCGTAGCCAAGTTCAAACGGTATATAAAGTTCGTAAGCCGCACCTTCCTGCATCAACTGCAGAGCTTCGGTCCAGCCAGGAATTACCTGATTGAGGCCGAACTGGATTGTCTCCCCGCGCTTGTAACTCGAATCGAAAATGTCGCCGGTGGTCAGTTTACCTTCATAGTGCACGGTAACCTGAGATGTGGCACTTGGTGATTTGCCAGAACCCTCTGTAAGCACTTTATACTGGAGGCCGCTTTCGGTTACTTTAACATCTTCTTTTGCGGCGTTGTCGTCGAGGAAAGAGAATTGAGCGTTCTTATAATTTTCCATCGCAGCTTCCTGCTCGGCGCGCATTTCTGCTTCTGATTTTGTATCCAAAAGCTCAACGTCGAATATCAGCGTTGCGCCGCCAGGGATCACACCGCCAGCACCCGCGTCGCCGTAAGCGATATCAGCCGGGATTGCCAACTCCCATTTGTCACCCACGCTCATGAGTAGTAGCGCTTCAGTCCAGCCCTTGATCAGGCGGCCCGCCGGGAATTGCGCTGGCTCGCCGCGTTTGTAGCTGCTGTCAAACTCGGTGCCATCCACAAGGCGGCCAGCATAATGCACGGTCACGATGTCTTCGGGTGTTGGCGTTACGCCGTTACCGGCTTCAATCACTTTATACTGGAGGCCGCTTTCCGTGACGGTAACGCCGTTTTTGGTTTTGTTTTCTTCCAGATAGGCAAGGTCTGCGTTTGCTGCTTCGCTCATTTCGCGGGTTCTTTCTTTTCGCAATTAGACCGCCGAACCATTTTGGATGACGGCGCATCTTGGGTTTTCTTTTTTGCGCTGATACAGTCGCTGTCACTGCGGAGCTAACCCGGCAGTCTTAAGGGACAAGCACGCTTGCGCGTTTGCGCGGGACACTAGCCCTACTTGCCGGTACCGCAAAGAAAAAAGCGCCAAAGGGTGCCATAATGAACCAGAATGAAGGAGAGTTGTGTCGTGATAGTGGCCGACAGCGATATTAGAGACGAAATCATGGCGCAAATCGAGGCCAAAACCTCTATCGCGCCTAGGGACGTAGCGCAAAAATTGGTGCAGGAAGGCGCAAATTGGCGCAAACTGTTACCTCGGATTCGTGCCACAGCCACACTGCTTCACGGGGAGGGGAAATTGGCCTTTATCCGCAAAAAAAAGGTGGTATCACCTGAGGGCCTTAAAGGTGTGTTTCGGTTGGCGAAACCTAGCACCAATAATCGATCGAGGAAAAATACATAGTGAATGCATTACCCGTTTTGGACAAAAAAATACTCGCGAAGCTGTGTTCAGACCTTGGCGAAGAGTCTGCGGATTTTCTAATTAAAAGTTTGGTGAAGGAAATCCACAACAGCGAAGCCGTGATCGTTGAGTATGCAGATACGCGTAATATGCACATGCTTGAAAATCAGGCGCACGCGCTGAAAAGCGCTGTACGAAGTTTTGGTGCGTTGAAGTTGGGGGCGGATTGCCTTGCGCTTGAAGAAAGCGCCAAAGCCGGGAAAAATGCCAGCGAGATAGCCAAACTGATAGCTGATTTCAAATTTACGGCTGCTGAGACGCTTAAGGTATTTGCCAATTTGTAGGCAGTGTTAAAAGCGTGTCAACTGCCCGATTTCAGCCCGCACTTCAGCGAGACCCCAGTCCTTTTCACTGCTGGTCGCCAACACAATAGGATGGCAGGCGATAAAGGTTTTAGTGTCAGTGTGCGCCTTCTTGAGTGCCTTTTCGCGTTCGGCAACCTTTAGCTTGTCGAGCTTGGTAAGCACGATCTGGTAATTGACAGCCGCTTCATCGAGCATCGTCATAATCTCGCGGTCGTTTTCCTTGAGGCCGTGGCGGCTGTCGATCAACAGCATGATGCGCCTCAAATTTGGGCGGCCACGCAGGTAATCTTTCACAAGGCGGGTCCATGCCTGCACTTTTTTGCGTTCGATTTTTGCGTAACCATAACCGGGCAGGTCTACTAAGTAAGCAGGTGCTTCCATTTCTTCACCCATGGTGAAGAAATTCAGCTCCTGGGTACGGCCAGGTGTATTTGAGGTACGCGCAAGTGTTTTGCGACCCGTGAGCGCATTCACCAGGCTTGACTTGCCAACGTTCGAGCGGCCCGCGAAGGCAATCTCGGGCCGGTCTGCTCCTGGCAGTGTCGCAAGCGACACTGCACCTAGCAGGAAGTCAACCGGGCCGGCAAATAATAGCCGACCACGGTTCAGGTCTTCGTCACTGTAAGGCGTATCGTTCACAGTTACTTCCTATTTGCCTTCTGCAGCCATGGCAGCATCTTCGCGGCGCATGATTACCCACTGCTGCGCGATCGACAGGATATTATTCCATGTCCAATAGAGCACAAGACCAGCGCTGAACTGCGCCATAATGAAAGTGAAGATCAACGGCAGCATATTCATGATCTTTTGCTGCGCTGGGTCCATCGACGCCTGCTGTGGGTTCAGCTTCTGCTGCAACCACATAGAAAGGCCCATCAGGATCGGTAGCACGCCAACAGCAATCATGCTTGGTGGATCCCAAGGGATCAGGCCAAACAGATTGAGCGGCGTGAGCGGATCAGCGGCCGAGAGGTCGGTAATCCAGCCCATAAACGGTTGGTGGCGCATCTCGATCGTCACGTACAGCGTTTTATAAAGCGCAAAGAAGATGAACATCTGAGGGATCATCGGCAGACAGCCTGCCATTGGATTGATTTTCTCGGCCTTGTAAAGCGCCATCATTTCCTGTTGCTGCTTCTGCTTGTCGTCTTTGTAACGTTCCTGCAGGGCTTTGATCTTTGGTTGCGCTTTTTTCATATGCGCCATCGAGCGGTATGACTTGTTCGCAAGTGGGAATAGGCCAAGCTTCAGGATCACTGTCATCAGCAGGATTGCAACACCGTAATTGCCGGTTACCTCAAAAAGCCAATGCAGGCCGATGAAGATTGGCTGCGTGAAGAACCAGAGCCAACCCCAGTCGATGGCTTTGGAGAAATAGGTGATCTGGTACTGAGCTTCATAGCGGTCCAGGTCACCGACAATTTTGGCACCTGCATAAAAGCGGTTGGTGGTTTCAATTGTCTCACCCGGTGCAACCGAACGCCATTCTTGAGCATAGTCTGCGCCGTAGCTATCACCGCTTTTGCCACTGTAGGTCAGGCGTGCGCGTTGCTGCACAGTGTCATTGTCCGGAATGAGGGTTGTCATCCAAAATTTGTCGGTGATGCCCATCCATCCGCCTTTGAGTGGGCCTTCTTTGGCTTCGCCAATGAAATTGCCGTCATCCTTCAGCGCGTCATATTTGGATTCCTGCAAAAGGCCGCCAAACATACCGATCATACCTTCATGCAGGATCATCATGCCGTCTGTCTCTGGCGTACCTGAACGGCGCACTTCGCCGCCTGCTGCAAGCACTAGAGACTGGCCGGAGCTGTTGATCACGCTTTGCGTCACAGTGAACATGAAGCGCTCGTCAACTTCAATTTTCATCATATAGCGGGCACCATCACCGTTATCCCAGGACAATGTGACCGGCTTGCCTGGTGCAAGCGTGTCACTGTCCGCTGTCCAGGCACTGCTTTCGTCGGGGGCCGTGCCTTTGGCACCTTTAGGTACGTGCCAATTGAAGCTAACATAATAAGCGTCTGCGGTGCCGTACCTTTTGAGCAGATGAATGCTCTCGCTACCGTCATCCATGCTGATTTTATGATTGATAAGCGTGAGATCGTCAAAGCGTGCGCCGCGCAGTGACAGCGAGCCGGTAAGCTCGGGTGTTTCGATGCGTACAAAACCCGCGTCTTCATAAGCCGCTGCGGAAGTTGCTTCGCCTGATTGGGTTGGCTGCCCTGGGGTCGTTGCGACCATTGGTTCCGCCGGGGCGTCTGGCGCAGTGTTAAGTGCTTCTTCTTCCTGCTGTAGCTGTAACTGGCGTTCATACTCAGCTTGCTTTGGCCCCAGATAGAAAAAGTTGAAACCCAGCAAAATCGCCAGTGAGATCACAGCGAAAAGGACAAAATTCTTATTATCACCCATCAGACGTTACACCCTGAATGTCTTGCCAGCCGGTGCTGGCTTTTAATTGTTTTTGTCTGTGCAGTTGCAGGAATTGTCCCCCTCGTCAGAGAGGCCTGCATCTGCGCCGACGCTTTTTGGCACAGGATCATATCCAAATCCACCCCAAGGATGGCATCTGCCTATTCGTTTTGCGGCTAACCACCCACCTTTGATAGCGCCGTGTATCTCGATAGCCTCCAGCGCATAGGCGCTGCATGTCGGCTGGTAGCGGCAACGTGGCCCCAATAAAGGAGACAAGAAATATCGGTAAAATTTCACAAGCCCTGAAAAAAACAGAGCTAGTAATGAAGCCTTTTTGTCCGGATTTCGGGATGCACCCACCATGGTCCGCCTTATAAACCGTGCCTTAGCGGCGCTTTTTGTTGCCGCCTGATTTTAAATCGGCACCGGACGTCAGTTTTGCAAGTGCCCAGCGCATATCAGCGCATAATTTCTCAAAGGGGTAGCTTGTCGCGGCCTGCCGACCGATAAGCACATAGCCCCATCCCTTACTACCGTGTTCGGGGAAAATAATGCGAGCTGCTTCTTTAAGTCGCCGTCGTGCGTGGCTACGAATAACTGCTTTTCCGACCTTTTTTGAGACAGTGAAACCAACTTTAGGCGGCGAATCGGAATTTGTCTCCGGTTTACCTTCCTTTGCCTGCAGAATAAAAGCGGGTGCCACCCACTTTCGGCGTGTCGCGGCCACGGCCAGATACTCGGGTCGTTTTTTAATGCGCGCCAGCTTTTCGGTGGGCTTCTGTGTCAAAATATTCTGTCCTGAAACTCGAAAAGCCGACCGGATAACTCACGGTCGGCTTTTCAAATGTGGTAGCGCGGCACCATCGGTGCCAGCAACGTTACGCAGAAAGGCGCTTACGGCCCCGAGCGCGACGAGCAGCCAAAATCTTACGGCCACCTACAGTTGCTTTGCGTGCACGGAAACCGTGACGGCGTTTACGTACCAGCACACTAGGTTGAAAGGTCCGTTTCACTTGTTTTACTCCAGCTATGCGCTCGGCCGGTTGTTATTCTTCACTGGGCCAAGCGGTCAAATTTCGAGCGCGTGTATAACGGTGCTGGCAGGCAGAGTCAACTGCCATAGCGCCAGAATCCGGTTCGCGGTCAGCCTTTGTAGCATAAAAAAGATATTTTTACCTTCTTTTGCCAAATTCAACGCTCATATTTTTAACGTAAAAGGCAGCGAGGTGCTTTATCCATACTAAGATGGATTGAAGGATAACAACTTTGTTTACTTGCATTTCGGCGGTGGATGGGATTCAACAGCTTTATGCCTGAGCATTATAGACCAGTGTCATCAAGCCTGAGGTCGCGCCTCTTGATTCTGACCTTCACCTTTGTGATGGCTGTTGCTGTGTTTGTTTATGTGCCGTCGATCGCGGCGTTTCGGCAGGACTTCCTAGAGAAGCGTATGGAAAACGCGGAGATAGCGGCGCTCGCGCTTGAGGCTGCACCCAATAACTCGGTGAGCCCGGATCTGGAACAGCGGCTTTTGAATACGGCTGGTGTGATCTCTATCGTCGTGCGGCGCGAGTACAAAAGCTATCTTCTTGGTTTCAGCGTCATGCCCGAAGAAGTGGATGCAAATTTTGATTTGCGGCAGCCATCGCTTGGCACTCTGATTGCGGATGCGTTTGACACGCTTGACGCCAAGGGCACACGAGCGATTCGTGTGGTCGGGAATGCGATGACACCCGGTACGCGCCTGTTCGAAGTGACCATGGACGAGCGGGAGCTTTATGAAGCGCTCTCCAATTATTCAAACAACATCTTGGCGTTGTCGTTAGTGATCTCTCTTTTTATCGGGATTCTTGTTTACTTGTCGCTGCACTGGCTTCTGGTGCGCCCGATGCGCCGCGTCAAAGATAGCATTGTTGCTTTCCGTCGCCGCCCTGAGGCCGCAACACGAATGAAAGCAACTACCGTAAGGCCGGACGAGATCGGTCTTGTGGAGCGCGAACTATGCCGCATGCAGGAAGAACTAAGACAGAACCTGCACCAAAAAACACGGCTTGCATCACTTGGGGAGGCGGTCGCTAAAATTAACCATGACCTGAGGAACATCCTTGCGACGGCTCAGCTTGCTACAGATGCCCTGCAACGCGTGGATCATCCGCATGTGCAGAAAGTATCCCGTCGCCTGATGACAGCCGTCAGTAGGGCTGTGGCGCTGTGTGAGAGCACGATGCGTCACGGTAAGGCCGACGATCCAATCCCTGAAAAAGAGCTTCTCGGGCTTGCCTATCTGGTACGCGATGTTGGGATGGCGCTTGGGTATCTGGATGATGATAATTTTGATTTCCAGGTGAATGTGCCGGAGGATATGAAAATATATGCCGATCCTGAGCAGATGCACCGGGTGTTTTTGAACTTGTGTCGCAATGCAGGCGAAGTGCAGGGCGGTAAAGGTACGGTCAGCATATCCGCTGAGCAGGACCCTGACGGCACCGTCCATATTCAGGTGGCTGATAAAGGTCCCGGTATCCCCGAAAAAATGCGCCCCAGCCTCTTCAAGGCTTTTTCTTCATCGCGCGCAGGTGGCACGGGGCTTGGGCTCGCGACGGCGCGGGATATTGTGCTGGCGCACGGCGGTCAGATCGGTCTGGGCTCAACTGGGCCTGATGGTACGGTCTTCAGAGTTTGCCTGCCGGGTGAGGAATAAAGCATGGTGAAGGTTATTGCAGAGATTGGCCCAACCGACAGTTTCACCGATGTGGAGGGGCTTATGGTCGGTCAGGTACATGATGAAAACGTGTGTACCGGGGTGACGGTGATTGTGCCTGACGAACCAATTGTCATGGGTGTTGATGTGCGCGGCGGCGGGCCTGGTACGCGTGATACTGACGCGCTTGATCCGACTTGCCTTGTGGAGAAAGTACACGGCCTTGTACTTTCTGGCGGATCTGTGTTTGGGCTTGGGGCTGCGGACGGGGTGTCTGCGGTGATGTCGCAGGCGGGCATTGGCCTGCCGTTTGGGCCACGCGCTATTCCTGTGGTGCCGTCGGCTATTCTGTTTGATCTGATGAATGATGGTGACAAGGATTGGGGTGCAGAACCGCCTTACAGGGCGCTCGGTATTGAAGCCTATGGTGCCTTGAGCCGCAAGGTGGCACATGGCAAGGCAGGTGCTGGTTACGGAGCGACGGCAGGCGCTGCTCAGGGTGGCATTGCCAGTGCGAGTCTGACTACCAAAGACGGCATTATGGTATCTGCGATTGTTGCGGTGAACAGCTTTGGTGCGGCGAATGGGCCAGCGGAGCACGGCGTTGTGGATATGCCCAAACTCGGTTTTGTTGGCACCAATACAACGATCGGCGCGGTGGCAACCAATCTGATACTTGATAAGGCCGGCTGCACACGTCTTGCAATGATGGCGCAGGATGGTTATGCGCGCCGCATCAGGCCCATCCATACGCCGTTTGACGGGGATACAATGTTTGCGATGGCGACCGGCACACGGCCTGTTGACGGCGAACTGGCATCCGTAATGGCGCTTGTGGGCACGCTGGCTGCGGACTGTGTTGCCAGGGCGATTGAAAAAGCGGTTACAATATAGGCTTTAGGGCCGGAGTTTAGCGAGTGCTTTTCGTTCATTCACAAGATAACCATCCAGGCTATTTTTAATTTGTAGCGCCGATGCCCAAACTGGTGCGTCGCGCAGTTTTTCTGAAATCAAAATTGCATCCAGGCGGCTAAGTGTATGGCTCAGGCGTGTGAGTAAAAGCTGGGCTTCGTTCCAAGAATCGAGTTTGTCATCGTTTTCGGCGCTTGCAATTTCTCCTTTGATAGTTTGGTAGGCTTTTTGGGCATTACCGATCCGCGCCTTGGTGCTCTCAAGGAGCTTGAAAGCGCCCGAGCGCGTGAGCGGCGATTCGTCTTCCAGAAGCGTCGGTGCAACCGGATTTGCACGTTCTACTACACGCTCGCGCTGTGAGGCGTCAGGATAAGGGTCTGCCAGATTCGGCCAATCCCCAGAAAGGCTTGAACAGGCAGAAAGCAGCGATGAAAGTACAGAAACTACGATGATTTTGGGGGCGTAAGACACTCTAAAAGACCAGTATTTATAAGTAGTTGATGCTTAGAGACTATCGGGAAATTAAGGCATAAACAAGAAAAAGCGATTTTGCACTTGCGTTCATAAAACATTCTTATTAGGTTCCGCCGCACACCGCCAATGGATGGGGCTTTGTCCCGGCTGTAGGCGGTGACAATTTGATAGATGCGCACCGGTAGCTCAGCTGGATAGAGCACCAGACTACGAATCTGGGGGCCGGGGGTTCGAATCCTCCCCGGTGCGCCATTATCTTACTGAAAAATATAGACTTTTTCAATAAGCCTCTTGACGGCTTTCCCCTGTTCTTGAAAAATAGCGCTCTGGAAGCGCAAAATGATGTGTTGAAAACATCTTTTGCCCTGCAAAGCGTCCTTTTTGAGTCAGCTGTTCGCCCAGCCGCTCACCTGTAAAAATCGATTGAGTATCACAACCCGTTGGTGTTAGCTGAACGTCTTGATTGGGGGAGTTTTTGATCAGTATGCAGCAGGCTAGGGTGTGGACTCAATTGATCCAACATCTTGCAGCAAACAGATACAGCATATTCAGGAAATTGTTTCCTGATTTTTCAAAGCGTGTCGCCAATCTTCGCATATCCTTCATTTTACAGAAGAAGCG